>ERZ773063.1109-NODE-1109-length-16409-cov-2.452794_pt1 | contig 16409 bp, 18 predicted proteins | sample MGYA00580625_ERZ773063 | MGnify/ENA primary metagenome ERZ773063 (study PRJEB29015, sample SAMEA2738022) | human oral metagenome | biome: human oral; feature: human-associated habitat; material: dental | place: China | collected 2042 ...
AATATGGATATGAATTTAGCCATACCTTAGAAACTCAGATTAGAGGACAATTGAAAAACGGTCTCGCAATGATCGATTTTTATGAATCCTGTGATAAAAGGCATAGGCTATCACAATATGGAAATGACTATATTGCCACGCTCTGCATTAAACTCTAATCCTACAAAGCGCGCTTAAGGACAGCTTGGACAACCTCAGAATCAAAGTCGCCCTGAGCCTCTGTAAGCGCCTCTAAGAGCTGAGCTACGCCTTCCTCATACACACTAGGCAGCAAATGTTTTGAAACGGCCTTGGCTTCGTCAGTGCCGTTTTCCATGCAGCATGAGTGGTGAGCAATCTTTAGAAGATCAAGATCGTTTTCGGAATCTCCACAAACAATAACTTCTTCTGGTTTAAGGCCAATAGCCTCAATGAGTGTTTCAAACCCCTGTGCCTTATTCCAGCCACGATAATTGATGTCAAACCAGCCTATACTGGGAGAAACCAGGTCGACCTCCGGAACCGCGCTGGTAACTGCCTCGTAAATCTCTTGCTGACGCTTTTCATCCTGAGGGTAGAGCAAACCTCCCGCATACATTGAAACATCTTTTGGAACAGACTGTGGTCCAAGTCCCGGCACAAAAGTGTTAATTGAGGCCGCTAGATAATCTACCACCTCTTGAGTAGTGTCCACTATTTTCCAACATGAGGTAAATGACGTGTCTAAAGGTTGCTCAAGAGGGCCTTCTTCATAATACGCAAGCAAACAGTCCTGCATTGGAGAAATAACCTCAAAGATTTTCTCCATAATCTCATAGGTAAATTGCTTAGTGAAAATGAGCTTTCCGTTAAAGTAGAGAATCTTTCCGCTAGAAAATATGCCAGTATCAGTTAGAGATACATCTGATTTGAGATAAGAAAGTGCATCGTAAACTGGCCTTCCGGTAGAAAGCCCAAACGCGATACCCGCGGCTTTAAGATTATTAATTGCTTGATGAGTTCTTTCTGAAATAGCCGGAGCTTCTGCCGATTTTAGTGTCTGGTCCATATCGGAAAGAACAAGCTTAATCATCAAGGCCCCCAAAGTGCATGTGCTAAATGAGTATTTTGTTAATTCTACCAGCAAGAGCAGGGAAATGCATAAAAAGTGCCGTTATTATTACGTTATTAACTTTGGACTACGAGAATACCTGAGGGTCTATGAATATTTACGACCACTTTGCTCACGAGGATGAATATCCTGAGCTCAACATAGAGGCAATGTCTGAACGTCTCGCAAAGGCTCTGTCGTTTAAGACAGTATATACAGACGCCGAAACAACTGATTGGTCGCAGTTTGACGGTCTTCAGCAGCACATTTATGACAGCTTTCCATATGTCATGACAGCGGCTTCTAACGTTGAGGTTATTGGTCACTCGCTTCTCATTGAGATTCCAGGATCAAACCCTGGGCTTCCTGCTCTCATGCTTATTGCTCACCAGGACGTTGTTCCTGTTGTGCCTGGTACAGAAGACGCGTGGACGCATGATCCCTTTGGTGGAGACGTTGACGACACCTACATTTGGGGACGAGGCGCACTTGATATCAAAGACATGCTCATGGGAGAGCTTGAGGCGCTCGAGTATCTGCTTTCACAGGGTTTCTCGCCAAGGCGCTCTATCTACCTGGCATTTGGTGAAGACGAGGAGGTCTTGAGCCACGGCGCCACCAGACTTGCCGAGGTGATGACCTCGCGAGAAATGCGTGCGGCATGTCTGTTGGACGAAGGCACCACTACGTTTTTTGATGGCAGCGCATACGGTGCGCCTGAGGCTACCGTGGCTGACATCTGCATCTCGCAGAAGGGCTTCTTAAACGTTAAGCTCACCGCTCCTGGCCATGGCGGGCATTCTTCTAATCCTTTTGGCGGAACTTCGCTTGAGCATTTGAGCTGCGCACTTGCTGCTCTCTCTGAGGCTAAACCTCAACCTGAGTTTAACGATATTGTTAAAGAAACCTTTAAGGTTCTTGCACCAGAAATTACCGAAGAACCTTTTGCTTCTCTGGTGCATGACGTTGATGCAAATGCAAATAAGATTGCACGTGCTTCAGCTCAGATTAAAGAGCTCTATCCCTTTGTTACCACTACGTATGCATTTAACATGCTCGAAGGTTCAAGTAGTGCAGCTAACGTTATGCCTGGTAATGTCAGCGCAACTATCAATATTAGGCTGCTCCCTGGGGTAAGCGTTGAAGAAACTGTTGAACACATCAAACAAGTAGTAGCCCAAGTTAACCCTTATATTGAGGTTGAAGCTTTACACTCAACTCCAGCAGGAAGAATTGATTCTCCAACTGGAGCTGGATATCAAGAGCTCAAGGCCATTATGGAGCACTATCATCCAGGTGTTACCTTTGTCCCGTCATTTGTGTGTGGCGGAACCGATTCTGTCCGATATGAGGGAATTTGCGATTCCATTCTGCGTATTTGTCCGTTTAGGCCAACACCAGAAGATGAGGCAAATGGCGTTCATGGCATTGATGAGCGTATCGAAAAACGCGTTTATACTCAGGGTGTTCGCGTTCTTGTGTCCTTTGTTAAACAAATGTGCCAATAATTTGCTATCGCGCAACTTACGTTAAAATAGACACATGTTATGTACTACAAAAAGGGGAGTGAAACGTTGCAAACTAGGCAGCAGCTAGCTAATCAAGTAGCATCCCAAATAAAAGAAGCAGCAGACGCTGATGCAGCAAAAGCGCAGGCAGAAGGAACTATTACTGATCCAGTTGGTAGTTCTAACAATCCCTCTAACGCTATTTTTACTGTTGCAAACGTCATTACCTTTTGCAGATTAATCCTTACGCTTATCTTTCTTGTGCTCTTCTCAACAGGTGGAAATCGTTGGGTTGCGCTTGGCTGTTATGTAACTGCAGCCGTCACTGATTTTCTTGATGGTCAGGTTGCTCGTAGAACTCAGACTGTCAGTTGGCTTGGCAAAATCATGGATCCTATCATGGACCGAGTACTTCTTATCACAGGTGTTCTTGGCCTCTTGATTATTGGTGAGCTTCCTCTTTGGATTCCACTCTTTGTTATTGGACGAGATGTTTACCTTACTTTTGGTGCGCTTGCCGTCCGCAAATTCCGCAGGCGTCCTATTGATGTTGTCTTTGTTGGTAAAGCAGCAACTGCATTTTTGATGACTGGTTTCAGTTTGCTTCTACTGGGTATTCCAGTTGTCTCCGGACTTGGTCTGGTAAACGTTAGCTGGCTTCCAGGTTTTAACTCTGAGAGCAGCGCTCTAGGCATTTTCTTTGTATACGTGGGAATTGTTTTCTCGGCAATTACCGCCATTGTTTATACTGGTGAAGCGGCTAAAATAGTTAAAGATAGTAAAAACACTCAAGCATAAGTTAGGTTGTTTATGACTTTCCTTCAGCACAACCATGTATCTTTACGCCAGCTCTCTCATAAGATGCTGGCTTTTCTTGTAAGCGTGCTGCTTGTATTTGTTCTATCTGCTCCTTTTGCTCCTGCAACTACGGCTTTGGCAGAAAATACCTCTTCTAACAAGTCTTCCGTAACAGATGAGCCAAAACTTACCGAGGCAACTACTGCCATTGTCACCGATGCACAAGGAAACGTCCTCTGGAGCAAAAACCCAGATCAAGAACTTCCTATGGCATCCATCACCAAGGTTATGACTGCAATTGTGGCGCTTGATTCTGCAGTTAATCTTGATGAGCCTTGTAAAATCACGGTTCCAGATCTTGAAGAGGGTTCGCAAGTTGCTGGTTTGACCTCAGACGATACTCCAACGCTTAGACAGCTCATTATGATGATGCTGGTGTATTCCGCAAATGATGCAGCATATAACATTGCTGTCAACGTATCTGGCTCTCAGCAGGCCTTTGTTGATCAGATGAACAAAAAGGCTGCTGAGATTGGCATGACTCATACGCAGTTCCAGAATCCTCACGGCCTCGATGCTGATGGACACCATTCAACCGCGCGAGACCTTGCTCTGATGGGTCGTTATGCGCGCGAGCACTATCCACTTATTGCAAGCGCTGTGCATACCAGGTCATACACTACAACGGTAGGAGGGGAGCAGCGCACGTTCCACTCAACGGATGATCTTATGGACACCTACCGAGGTCTTCTCGGCATTAAAACAGGTGCAGAAGACTCTGGTACTGCCTTCTTAGGTGCTTCAAAGCGTGGAAACATTACGCTTTATACCTGCGTACTTGGTTGCGAGACTACACAAGGTCGTTTTGACGATACTGCCATTCTGATGAACTGGGCTTATCGCAATTACAATCGCGTAAGCATCCAGCGAACTGACCAGATTGTGCAGATTCGCACCAGCGAGGACAACTTCTTGCTCTCTGCAGTGGTCAAACCATCAACTTCTACCACGTATATGGCATGGCCTGGCTCTAAAGACTTCACCTACCAGACGTCCATGCTTTCTCCCAACTATCCAGTAGCTAACAACCAGCTGATTTCTTCAACTGACTGGTCTCAGGATTCTGCGCAGGTAGGCACCACCATTACCCAGTCACATCTTACGCTGTGGACTATTCCTGCATACAATCTATTTGATCTCTATTCAGTTGCTCCATATCTATTTGGGAGAAACTAATGTCTGAGCAGAAACGCTCTATCCTTCATACCGAGCTTGAGTATCTTGGCGCACAATTCTCAACCTCAACTGAAGGCTTCAACTTAGCCCAATCTTTCTATGGTGAGAAACCCCTTGAGGAAGCTCTGAAAGATTGTGCTCTTATTGACCTGAGTGGTATCGGCTACACACTTGTAAGTGGAGTTGCAGCTCAAAATTTTGTTGAAGCTGTCTTTGCAGGTAAGCAGCTTGAGGTAGGAGAGACTTCATTTGAGTGTGCGCTTACGGGAGACGGGTCTCTATCTTCCATCGGTCTTCTCGCGCGTTCTGGTCACAACGAGTACGTGATACTTGATGCATCTGAGCGCTCGCTTGTTCTAGACGAGTGGCTTTCTATCATTGCGTCAGTCGAGCAAAACGGTGTAGCTCCTTATGCAGAAGTCTCTTTGGAAGACGCAACTCCTCTGCTTACCCCTCTTCTTCTTGCTGGTAAAAAAGTCAAGAAAGTCCTTATGGACTACCTGGGAGAACAGAGGCTTCCAGAAGACTCAAAACTTTGTAATCTTATGCTTGACCAAACAATCCCCGCACTTGTAGCCAATATTTCAACTAAGAAAGTACCTGCATATCTGGTTATGGTTCCTCCGGTACATACGATAATTCTTTTTAGAAGCTTGCTTTCTTTTGAAACAGTCCATCCTCTTGGACATAAGCAACTCATTGAAGGCCTTAAGACCTATCTTCTATGGTTTTCAGAACTTGCAAGTAACACTAAAGTAGTAGTAGCTAAAGATAAACTTGAGGGTTGGGGTTTACTCAGAGCCTCTGATGATTTCATTGGTGCAAGGGGTGATCTTCTATGAAATATGCAATTAATGCAGTAGGTGTTCCAGCTCCTATGGGACCATACTCTCAGGGTACTACTGCAGGTAGATTGGTATTTGTCACAGGTCAAATTGCGGTCTCTGCAGAAGACCCAAAGAAGCTAATAGACGGAGGAATTGAAGAGCAGACTACTCGTGTCATACATCTTGCTCAGTCAATCCTTGCAGAGACAGGATGCACGCTCTCTGATGTAGCTCAGACAACTATCTACCTTGCTGATATCAATGATTTGCCTAAGGTAAACGAAATTTATAGGCAGTACTTTGTTCTTCCTGCACCTGGCAGGGCAGTTATTGAGGTTTCTGCGTTGCCCCTTGGTGCGCTCATCGAAATGGACTGCATTGCGTGTCGTTAAGCGTTATTATTATCTTGTAACCAAATTAAGGAGAAACCATGTCAACTGACGACATCAAACAGCAGTCACCAGACTCAACAGAGATTTTCCGCATGCCATCAGCTGACGCTACGGTTCCAGACCTTATGGCTCAACAAAAGCCAGCTCACCCTGTCCTTACTATTGTCAAGGGACCACAGACTGGTCAGACTTTTGAGCTCAATTTACCTCAGATTTCTCTTGGCAGAAATCCAAAGAGCAGTGTTTTCTTAAACGACATGACAGTTTCCAGAAATCATGCCACCATTGATCTCTCTAATCTTGCTCTTGGCTATGCCACTATTGAGGATCTTGATTCTCTCAATGGTACCTGGGTTGATGGTGCCATTATTAACAAGGCTACCCTGCGTGATGGCTCAACCATTCAGATTGGTACCTTCCGCATGGTCTTCCATACCAGCAGAGCTTCAGCTTAAGGTTAAAGGATAGCTTTATGGCTGATTCAGGCTTTCTTACCATTGGTAAAGTAGTCAAGAAGTTACAGACCCTCTATCCTGACTTGAGTGTTTCTAAAGTCAGGTATCTGCAGGATGAGGGTTTGCTTACTCCTACCAGAACTGCTGGTGGCTATCGTCTGTATTCCCAAAAAGACGTTAAGCGACTTGAGACTATTCTGTATCTGCAGAAAAGTCGTTTTATGCCGCTCTCAGTTATTAGAGAAGAGCTTGATAGGCAAGATAACAACCCTGAAGCTGAACAACAGGTCAAAGATCAGTCTATTGAGGCAACTGGAGTTGAGGCTCAGGCTACACCTGAAGCTCAAAGTTCTTCTCGCCAGGCTCAACCTCAGCTTGATGGAAAGCAAGTGTCTCAGGCAATTCTTGGTGCCACGCATGCTGATGCCATTGTTGTACCTGTAGATGACCCTGAGGTTGTTCAGAAATATCACGCTATTGATCGCATCCCAGAAATTGTGGGATGCTCTGTAGGCTTTGTTCGTCAGCTTTCCGAAGCAGGCGTCATTACTTTAAAGCGCTCTCCTCATGGCAGAGACCTTGTAGATGGCAAGGACCTTACGCTGATTCGCCTTTGTAGCGAACTTCGTCACTTTGGTTTTGAGCCCAAGAACCTGCGTCAATACGTTATGGCTGCAAACCGAGAATCTAGTATGTTTGCCAAGTCGCTTGTCGTATACGCTAAAAAAGGCGGGGGAGTTGAAGTTGACCATACTGACGAGACTCGTCAGAAGTTTATGGCCGCGCTGACCCGCATGTTAGGCCTTACCAATGCGGTTAGAAATGAACTTATCACTAAATTAGTTCGTGAATCTTTTAAGGATATGCATCTAGACGAGTAATCTAGGTATATATAACTATTCATTGATTTTGATATTGAATGTGAGGACATTGTGTCTACGTATGATTATGAGAGTCATATCATTAGCATTCCTGATTATCCAGAACCAGGCGTTATCTTTAAAGATGTAACTCCACTTTTTAAAGATCCTGAGTGCTTCCACGCAGTTGTTGATGACATTGCAGAGCACTTTGCTGATGCAGGAATCACCAAGGTTATTGGTGCTGAGGCTCGTGGTTTTCTTGTTGGAACCCCTGTAGCCTACAAACTGGGTGCAGGCTTTGTTCCTGCTCGTAAGCCAGGCAAACTGCCTCGTGAGGTCTACGCACAGGCTTATGACCTGGAGTACGGTACTAGCGAGCTTCAGATTCACACCGATGCTCTTACTTCTGACGATGTAGTTCTTATCGCTGATGACCTGGTTGCTACTGGTGGCACCTGCGTTGCTTGTGCTCAACTTGCCGAGAAGGCCGGTGCAAAAGTAGCTGGCTTTGCATTTGCGCTTGAGCTTTGCTATCTGCACCCAAGGGAGATTATTGGTAAGTGCTTTGACCAAGAGGTCTACACCCTCATTAAGGTTCAATAGGCTTCGTCTCTTACATTAGACCTACTTTAAGTCGACAATTTTGGCTGGCAAGACTACGTGCTTGTCAGCCATTTGTCTTATTTACATAAGCATTTTGTTAATCACAGTAAACTTGTTTGTAATACATAGAATTTCTCCATAATTGCAGGTCAAAGATAAATTTATGCAAGGATATTTGTCCACTCCATGCCAAATAACTGCGTAAATGTTCTTTGCAATTTGTATGAAATGTCATTTTCGGGGTAAACTACTCAAATACTCAATAGGGTAGCTTCCCGTTTACACGGGTTTCTCGCCAAGAAATCGGTGAGTTGACTTTGATTTTTTATCAAATGAGCTATCCTAGATGGCAAAGCAAAGCAACACGTTGCCCAATTGATTTCGTGCTTTGCGGAAGGAGCTTATATGTCACAGCGCCAATCTTTCACAAGACGAGACGCTCTCTTATTTGCAGGTCTTGGTGTAGCTGCTACGCTGCTTACCCCAGCCAAGCTATTCGCAGACCCACAAAGCGATCTTGAGGCCGCATCTACCCAGTTAGACTCTCTTGGTGCAGCTCTTGCAGAGGCCATGGATAACCTTAACGAGAAAACCTATGCACTTGACGCCACCAACAACAAAATTGGTGAGGTTCAGGAGCAGATTGCAGAGACTACAGACCAGCTCAATAAGCAGCGTCTTGTCCTTTCTGCAGCAATGAAGAGTGCTTATAAGGCAGGCCCACAGGAGACTTTGGACTTTCTCCTTGGAGCATCTAGCCCAGAGGACTTTGTCAGCCGCGTCTACTATATGGACCGCACCAGCAAGCAGGAGGCTGACTCCATCAATACCGTCAAGGCTCTTGGTGACCAGCTTCAGGCTCAGCAGCTTGAGCTTCAGGCTGAGCAGGAGAACCTTCAGGCTCAGGTCGCTGAGATGAAGACTACTGCAGATGGTCTTCAGAGCCAGCTCGCAGAGGCTAAGGCTTACTATGACTCCCTTGATGCTGAGGTAAAAGCTCAGCTTGCTGCTCAGGAGGCTGCATCAGCTAACAACAACGTTGCTTATGCAATTGAGACTGTTACTCGTGAGACTCCTTCTAACAGCTCAGAGTCTAACAATAGCTCCTCTAACGATTCCAGCTCTAGCTCTTCTAGCTCCAGCTCTTCTAGCTCCAGCTCTTCTAGCTCCAGCAGCTCCAACAGCAGTTCTAATTCTGGTGGTGGGTCATCATACTCCCGCGGTGGCGGTGGCTACCCAGCTGCAGGCGGTGGCGTTGCTACAGCTTATGCTTGCATTGGCTATCCATACGTTTGGGGCGGAGCTTCTCCTGCTTCTGGCTTTGACTGTGGTGGCCTGATCTATTACTGCTTCCTCGGCTACCGTGCAGGTACCGCAGGAACCATTGGCCGTGCTATTCGCGCTGCTGGTAACTGGCATGATTCCATGGATGAGCTTAACTATGGCGACATCATCTTCACCCGTGCGAGCTATGAGCACGTTGGAATCTACATCGGCGGTGGCCGCATGATTCACGCAGCTAACGAGTCCGTCGGTGTTATCGAGGGTCCTGTTTATGCTTGCTATGGTGGAGGACCATTCTCCGGCTAATCAATGGCCAGAGACACCAGGTGCACTCCGCTACGTACAATTTTCTGTACAAACTTTTAACTACACGCACGTAAAGTCGTACAATATCCAAGTACACTTTACGTGCTTTTTATTAACCATAAACTGCTAGGGGAGATTGTGGCGTTTCATCTCAAACATAAGACAAACGTTATTGAGCGTCATTTTTCTCGTAGGTTTCAGGTAGCTCTCATTGGAGAAGGCCTGCTTGTTGGCCTTTTGGGTGGCGGTGTAGTCACACTGTATCGCCTTTGTCTTTCTTTTGCAGAAGCTCAAATGCGCTCTATTACTCAATCAATCGCAGGTAATTGGCCGTATATGGCTCTTTGGTTTGGCATACTGTTCATCCTGATGGTGATCGTTTGTCTGCTTATGAAGTTTGAACCCTACACCGCTGGCTCTGGAATCCCTCAGACCAATGCTGAGGTCATGGGATCTGCCGATATGCCTTGGTATCGAGTTCTTCCTGTTAAGTTCATCCAAGGCGTCCTGGTGGCTTTTGGCGGCCTTTCTATGGGTCGAGAAGGTCCATCAGTCCAGTTGGGCGCTGTTTCTGGTAAAGCGGTCTCAAAGATTCTCAAGCGTAAAAGGGGAGAAGAACGTCTTCTGGTAACCTGTGGCGCAGCTGCGGGTATGTCAGCCGCTTTTCACGCTCCTCTCACTGGCACACTTTTTGCTATTGAAGAGATCCAGAAGGAGTTTCATGCTCCACTGATTATCTCAGCAATGACCGCGTCAGTAGGAGCCGACTTCCTGGTTTCCAACGTTCTTGGCATGAAGCCTGTCCTTCAGCTTCCTTACGTGGCACCACTGCCTCATGTCGACTTTGCATTTGTTCTTATCGTCGGTTTTACCTGTGGTTTATTAGGAGCTCTCCACAATAAAGGAATGTTCTTTGCCCAGGGGCTGTACAAAAAGATAACTAAGTTTGTGCCTTTCTCAAGGCTCATTATTCCATTCATGCTTGCAGGAATTATGGCTTTTACCTGGCCAGATCTTCTTTGCGGCGGTGACGCCATTATCGAGAGAATCAAAGAGCCAGCAACACTTACCGAGCTCATGGTTATAGCGCTTTTGCTGGGGAAATATTTCTTTACCACAACATGTTTTGCTGCTGGAACGCCTGGTGGAACTCTCTTTCCAATGGTTGTCATGGGAACGCTTGTTGGAACACTGTTTGCCCTGGTAGCAACCCATATTTTTGGCATACCCATGGCATATGCGCCAAATTTTATTGCTATGGGCGTTGCAGGCATTTTTGCCGGAGCAGTGAGAGCGCCCGTCACCGGAGTAGTGCTCATATTTGAGCTCACAGGTTCTCTTGAGGCTCTTATGGCTATGTCTGCAGTTGCAATTGTGTCCTACGTAACCGCAAACATTCTGCGTGTTGACCCATTCTACGAGCATTTACTTGCAGAATTCTTGGCTTCTCAGCAAGGGGAGTCTAAACCAACACTTGATTCTGGCGAGAAAATCCTTCATGAGTTCACTATTGGCCAAGGAAGCCCCATTGAGGGCAAATTGCTCCAAGATATCCCATGGCCCGACAAAGTGAGGGTTGTAACTATCGATCGAGCGGGCTTGGAGATTATTCCAACCGGCCAAACTGAATTGATGGCACTGGACAAGATTCTTGTAATTTTTGATGAGATGTATGAAAGCGATGTCATGATTAAATTGAATGTCATGACCGACTCATCGGTATAGCGCTTATCGCTGTCGCACACGTCATAGTAAAGGAGAGGAGCTCAAAATCCTTCTCCTTTTTCTTCAACTCATTAGTTTACATAATATCGATTATCAGACTTTTATATACTATTATATAAATAGTATCAACTGAAATAGTATACAGAGTCTCAATCACATTATTATTACCCAGAAAATGAGCCTCTGAGAGCCTTTCTAAGCCACGATATTAATTGCTTATGAGTAATTACACCTATAGCTTCAGAAACTATGCTTGACGACATGATAAATTTGATGATTTTTCAATTTGATAAGTTGGCGACAATACTGAATCTTTTATTTATAAAATGGCTTTCTTTGTGCATTGTTCTAAAACTAATTTTTAGAACTGAACGTTTTTATAGTTATACATATTGATAAATCATCTTGGAATAATTTAATAACAGAGCTTTATATAATCAATGTATTGATGATACAAAATTACACCGCATCATACTTCATTGTATGCTTTTGACCTTTTACTCCCCTTTTATATATAAAATAAGCAATCTACCTGCATAAATATGATAAATAGGCAGGTAGATTAGGTAAAAAATCCTTCTATACAGTCTCAAACAATATATAATAGGTGATGTTTAGCTTCCCTTTTATTGTTAATACAAAATTAGGAGATTATCAAAGAAGGAAAAGAAAACTATGAAAGTAGAAAAAGAACTGTCAGAAATGTCTCTGAACGAATTATGGGAACTCTTCCCAATATTTCTTGTCGAACACAATGACAAATGGGACGCATTTTATAGTGAAATGGAAGCCAAGCTGCAATATATTTTGCCTAAACACTCTATAGGGAGAATTAGTCATATTGGTAGTACCGCAGTTCCTGGAATATGGGCAAAAGATATAGTCGACATTCTTGTTGAAATTTCAATGGATTCTAATATCGAATGTATTGCTCAACTTATCGAGCGTAGCGGACTTCTGCGAATGTCAACGGAAGATTACAGAATATCTTTGAACTCTGGTTATACTAAAAATGGGTTTGCCGATAAAGTCTTTCACATTCATCTTCGATATGTCGGAGATAACGATGAAAGACCATCCACAGATTGCAAAAGAATACGAAACTTTGAAATTGGGTTTATGGAAACAATTTGAACACAATAGAGATGCTTATACAGAAGCTAAAACAAAGTTCATTAGAAAATGGACTACTGTAGCAAAGAGTGATTACGCTGGACGTTATTGACTAGAAGAACAAAATGCAGTCATAGATTGTCGGAGACAGCCATGAGAATTGAACATATCGCACTGTATGTAAACGATTTAAAGAGTGCTCGGCGGTTTTTTGTGAAGTACTTTGGAGCAACATCTAACGACGGCTATCATAATCCTCAAACGGATTTTCGCTCGCACTTCCTCTCCTTCGATAACGGCGCACGACTTGAAATCATGAACAAACCTAACATGTCGGATCTGTCAAAAGAGATCAACCGCACGGGATACGCTCATATTGCGTTTAGTGTAGGAAGTCAAGAAAAAGTTGATGCTCTTACCGCAGAGTTGAAAGCAGACGGCTATGAAGTCATCAGCGGACCAAGGACAACCGGAGATGGCTATTATGAAAGTTGCATTATTGCCCTTGAAGACAATCAAATTGAAATTACGATTTAACTAAAAAATTGAATGGATAATATCTGATATGAAGAAAACAATTTGGGATTGGTATGCCCCTTTCTATCGCCAATCCATGCTTCCTGATAAAAAAGCATATCAATGGATGTACGATCGTATCTCACACGTTGTAAAAGACAAAACTGTTCTTGAAATTGCAACTGGACCAGGACTTATAGCAAAACATATTGCCTCTGTAGCAAAGAGCATTACTGCGACAGATTATTCTACTGATATGATTAAAGAGGCTCAAAAGGACATATATCCAGAAAGCCTCACCTTTGAAATTGCAGATGCTACTTGTCTCCCCTATGCAAACCAGTCTTTTGACGTTGTTGTTATTGCAAATGCGCTGCACATCATGGAACACTCGAACAAAGCCTTACAAGAGATAAGACGTGTCTTAAAAAATGGAGGCATGCTAATTGCTCCAAACTTTGTCAATCATACTGAAGTTAATACGTTCTGGAAATCTTTTCTTAAAATCGTCGGTGTTAGTTTTGAGCACCATTGGACAGAAGATACTTATCCTCAGTATCTCGAATCACAAGGGTGGAAGACAGAATTCACCAAAACTATCATGGTCAGACTGCCTTTATGCTATGTTGAGTGTACTGAAAAATGTGAAGAACATTGTCTTACGAGCTACTAATTTAATTAGTTAAGCCGAAATAGCTCATCATGTGAACCTGTTCTCTGCATAAGTGCAGTATCGTTAAATGTAGATTACGCTTAAACGAAGAGGTAAATTGAATCTTCAGCTTTCCCATAGCTATGCTCGTATCGCAGCGAGAAGATCTTCGGCATTACTGTAGGATACGCCCGTGCCTCCTTTGGCAATAATCTCTTCGGCCTCACGAATTGCGGCAAGACTTTCTTCATTTGGTTCTTCGCTGCCAAGATCTAGTGGAATGCAATGTGTGCGGCCCATCTGCTTCCAAAACGCGCGTGTTACAGACGAGAGATCAAAACCATAGTATTCAGCCACTTCCGCAGCAGCCTTCTTGTCTTTCTCGTCACAGCGAATTGTCATAGTAGCCATATAATGCCTCCTAACGTACTTCCACTGAATGTCTATTGTAACACATGAACAAAGTCAGACCGATTAATAGTTGCGTAAAACTGCTGCAATCGTCATCCCCAAGAACGTCTGTAAGTATGTTGTGGCAAACTTAGATGATAAAAAAGACAAACTAGTTCTCTCAAAAGGAACCTGCAATGGACGACAAGCTACAGATACAACCCGGAACAGCACAAGAAACACTCATCATTCCGCTTTATGCTCGAAAGAAATGTGGCGACAAGTTCCCTGAACTCTATAAAGATCCCGCTGCAGCAAAAATTTGTGACAGACTGGACTACGATTTTTCAGAGCTCGACAAGAAATATGACACGGCCCTCTATGAATTTGGTGCACTAGAAGGCGCCATGCGACAGCTCGACATGATGTATGAAATCAACGATTACCTCAGAAACCATCCAAATGCCTCAATCGTATGTCTTGGGTGTGGACTCGATCTTGACACCAGGAGATGTGGAAACCAACAAAACAAAATATTCAATGTGGACTTTCCAGATGTTATTGCCATGCGAGAAAAACTGGCAGGTATCGATCAAAGGGAAACCAACATTGTCTCCGACTTGACGAATCTCTCTTGGATGGATCAAGTTGATGCACGCAATGGCGCTGTTTTTTACGCAGCAGGCGTCTTTCACTATTTAAAAAAAGAAAACGTCAAAGCTATTGTCTTAAAAATGACCGAGCTTTTTCCTGGATGTAGACTCGTCTTTGATACGGTTGGAACTTTAGGCTACAAACTCATGATGAGAGTCATCCTAAAAAAGCATGGAATGAATGATTTTGGCAATCTGTTTTACACCAATAATGCAGTAAAAGATCTCTCCTCCTGGTCAGATAAGATTTCCGTTTCATCCAAAGGATACATGCTGGGTTATTACGATATGAAATTACCAAGCATCAAAGGCATTCATCGTCTTCTGGCAAAAATGGGAGACAATATAATGCACATGCAGATTGTTAAGATAGAATTGCTGTATTAAAAGGAATAGATGGCTTAATTGTCTCAAGGAGTTACATGAAGATCGCCCTTATAAAACCAAGCGAGAAAACCAAAGCACAGCTCTTTGACATGCTTGAAGAATGGACACAAGACATCGAGGCAAACCATACAAACTCTTCTCCTCGAAGAATATTTCTATATGACTATCATAATTTCGAACAGTATCTAGATTTCTTAGAAACCAAAGAAGAAACCTCAGACGGAAGAGTTCCTAGTACGACCCTCTTTTGTTTTGACTTTGACAGAAATATCTTTGTTGGCGCAGTTGATATCCGTCATTATCTTAATGATGGTCTTCTTTTAAGTGGTGGACACATTGGAGATGGTATCCGTCCAAGTGAGAGAAGAAAGGGATATGCAACAGCAATGATTGCTCTTGCGCTCAAAGAATGCAAAAAATTGGGGATTGACCGTGTTTTAATGTGTTGCCGTAAAGATAATATTGGCTCGGCAAAGTCCATTATTAATAACGGTGGAATCTTAGAAAATGAAGTCTTTGATGAGGATGGTATTCTCACCCAAAGATATTGGATTACTCTTTAGAGGTTCTTCTCACCTGTCTACAAGGCTTGATATACGTTGAAGTGGATTTATTTATATATCCATATTCCCATATGAAACAAAGGAAAGCCTAATGATTCAAGACGAGCTCTTTGCACTTCAAGATACAGAATATGCCGCTTTTCAAAGTAAACTCACACCCAATATTTCAAGAGAATCCATCATTGGTATACGCGTTCCTCAACTCAGAAAGCTTGCCAAAAGGCTTGGAAAAAACAAAGAAGCTCAAAAGTTTCTTCTCGCCCTTCCACATGCCTACTATGACGAAAACATGCTGCATAGCCTACTTGTTTCCGAGATTAAAGACTTTGACGACTGTATCTCAGCGATTGATGCATTTCTTCCTTATGTTGATAACTGGGCCGTGTGTGACATCTTGTCGCCGCGGGTTTTCAAAAAGAATCGCACGCGTCTTTTAACTGAAATTCCGAGGTGGGCATCTTCGAGCCATGTATATACCTGTCGCTTTGGTATAGAGATGCTTATGTCTCATTTTCTGGATGAAAATTTTGACTCCAAATACCTTGAAATTCCTGCGCAAATTCACTCAGACGAATACTACGTTAACATGATGATTGCCTGGTTCTTTGCAACGGCTCTGGCCAAGCAGTGGGACTCTGCACTGCCCTATCTTGAAACCAAAAAGCTGGACACGTGGGTACACAATAAAACGATCCAAAAGGCTCGCGAGAGCTACCGGATCACCGCCGAACAAAAGCTCTACCTCAAGAGCTTGAAGCAACAATAAACTTTGGAAGCGAGAAGGGCTTTGAGAGCAAAAACTACCACTAAATGCTCTGCTCGCGCGTTTTCCTCCTTTTTGCAAGGTTTACGGGTGACTTTATACGCAAAAGCGATGTTTAGTGGTGGTTTTTTCTTTCATTTGAGTGTTTACTGGTGAATCGATTCACCAGTAAACACTCAATTTGATACCAATCCCCTGCATCGCAAGAAAAGCACAACTAAAGCAAAACGACTACCAGCGAATTTACAGACAGCCACTCTGCGCATGTGTAGCGCCATAAAATCAATGCGAAAAAACACCACTAAA
>ERZ773063.1110-NODE-1110-length-16405-cov-4.596086_pt1 | contig 16405 bp, 16 predicted proteins | sample MGYA00580625_ERZ773063 | MGnify/ENA primary metagenome ERZ773063 (study PRJEB29015, sample SAMEA2738022) | human oral metagenome | biome: human oral; feature: human-associated habitat; material: dental | place: China | collected 2042 ...
AAGAGGAGCTTGGCGTGAATATAGAAATAGATAATTATCTAGGCAGCTTTCCTGAAATTTATGAGTTTAGCGGAGTTGCTGTACCGTTTTTAGCAATTTACTTTACTGCAAAAATAATTGATGGCGACCCGATGCCAAATGATGACGTAGCGGAAATTGGCTATTTTACGCGCGACGATCTGCAAAAATTAGATATTACGTATCCTGCATTGCGCGAATTACTGCTTACAAAAATGTCTTAAGTTTTTTAGTACTATTGCTCCAGAGTCGCGTTATGGCAGAGGAGCTAGCTGTACTATCCAACACTAAAGATAAACAGACTTAACAAGCTGAGCAAACTTTTTAGTAGGGACGCTCTCAATGTGGATACCGGAACGCTCTAATCCCTTCGACTGCTTAATATCGTCATTTGTTAGCATCAAGCTATTCGGCAGTTTGTCGGTAGTCTGTACCGTCTGTATTAGTTCGCGCAATGCATAACATCCAACGAGCAGTACTTTCGGTGTCATCTGTGTGGTATGTCGTATTTGTTCCTTAATATTGCCTTTATCATACCAGGCGTAGACGACAGGACTGGATTTACCGCAGCTCCAACCTCTCGTGATCATATCTACTATTGATGTTCCATCGGCGCGGCAAATCCGTTCATTATCTTGAAGCGGCCGTAAATCCTTATGGTTACCGCCGCGCTGTAGAGTTAAATCATATCTTATGACGTCGCCAATAGAAATACGGCTGATTATTCCAAGTATTGCCCACTTTCTGGCGGCATACTTATCAGGCTGAAGCTGGCGCGCCTCAACAACTGCTGGAATTTTCCTTCGACGAAAAACGCCTTTTTCTACCGATAAAGAGGTCTCATATGTTTTCGCGTCGATTACTCCAGGTCTCTCGAATATTTCAGTCATAAATTGGTGGAGATAGAGGGACTCAAACCCTCGACCTCAGCAATGCGAATGCTGCGCTCTATCAGCTGAGCTATATCCCCATAGGGTCGATGAAAACCTGATCTAACCTGATTTTAACATACTGCTATACATAAAACAGAGGCTAACTGTAAAACCCGACCATTCGGGTGTTTGATTTTGCGCTAGCATAACAAGCTAAAAAGGCCGCTGCGACTTCATAGAGACTACCTCATCAGCAGTTATGCGATAATCATCAAGATATTTATTAAGTCTGTCTTTTTCTTCTTGGGTACCGCGCCACTCTTCAACTTTCCACGGGTCGTAATTATCAAACAATCCGCCAACAAACTCTCCAAGTCGTCTTATTATTCCTCTTCTTTCTTTATTTCTTTCTGGCGCCTGACCGCAGTGAGGACACGATCCTTGTCCTCTATAATTTTCAGATCCTCTAAAAACGACCTCTAACTGTAACAGCCAAAATAACCCTCCTTCAATAATTAAATAAAGCTAACTCTGGTGGGAAATACAGGGCTTGAACCTGTGACCTCACGAATGTGAATCGTGCGCTCTAGCCAACTGAGCTAATTTCCCGTACTAGCCGCGATTTTCCCCAATAAAAACCGCTCAGAATTATTTTATACCAAAACGGCGAAAAAAGAAAATTATACTGCGCTGATTTGTGCTATAAAAGCGTGAAAAGTTTTTTAATCAAGCAAAGGTCTAGTAGAGCGAAGCTGAAACTACCGCATACTAAAAGTTACGTCAACCTTTTTGACATTCGCACCGAGCACTTCTTCTAACTGCTTGGGATTGGTAACTCTACCGATGCGAACGTACTTATATGGAGTGTCAATTGATTTATAAAACAAGACAATCGTCCGTACGCCGTATAGCATAATGTCGCCTGTCTCGACTCGTTTGGGTTTCGTGTGATTTGCTGGCAAATCTTCCGGCGAGGCGGCAAATTTTTCATTTGCCAAATGGTCTTCCATCTTCACTGTAAAAGGAAGCTGAGTGAAGAGAGTTCGTGTCGTTTCATTATCCGCCAACCTAACGTCAAATTTCTTATCGCCAACCGTCATAACGATATCCGGACTAAAAGGCTTATTATGCTTAGGTTTGATAGCGGTTTGTTTTGGCGGCTCACTGAACTTATCACGATAAAAATAACAAGCCGCTCCTCCGGCGAGAACAAGCAAAATGGCAGCTATAATCAATATTTTATTCATACGCATTATGATAACAGTATAACAAACAAAAATCTCTCTTGATAGCTCTTTGTTATTTATGTATGGATATGAATGTAAAAATTCTTCAACAATTCAGATTTGGTGCGGATGAAAGGACTTGAACCTTCACGCCGTGAGGCACATGCTCCTAAGGCATGCGTGTCTACCAATTCCACCACATCCGCATACTCGATTGTTAAAGACACGCCCGCGTATCTACTAATGACTTACGTTACCCACGCAGTCACTACATCCATGCAGCTAACTGCTAAGGTTATGTCCCATTTTTACTAACGGCTTACGTTGCTCGTGTAGGCATCGCATCCGCGCACTTCCAATTATATCAAAGCAAAATGTACTTATCAACTGAGCGCGCTTATGCTAAAATTAAATCAATAGACCAAGGAGGATTGATGAATAAAATTGCGACATATCTGAATGAGCATTTGGCGGGTGAAGTCATTACTCATGATTCTGTTTTACGCCAAGCCGAGACAGACGGCAGCATTCTGGCGCGGCGGCCGGATATGGTGGTGCGGGCGGCTGACATGAATGATATTCGCAAGGTGCTGCGCTTTTGCTCGCAGTTGGCGGAAAAAGGCCACGTGCTGCCAGTTTTCGCCAGAGGTAGCGCTACAGACGCGACGGGAGCGGCGATCAATAAGGGTATCGCAATTGATTTGAAAACACACATGAACCGAGTGGTAGGCAGCGATCCGAAGCAGCGGCTAATTCATGTTCAAGCCGGCCTCGCTGTTTCGGCGGCAAATGCGGCGCTGACGACGCACAAAGGATTAGGCTTGCCAAATGTTTCTTACACCGACGAAGACGGTACGATTGGCGGCGCGATAAACACTTCTCCGGCTGGCACGATGACGGGTGCGCACGGTTTTTTCGCCGACACAGTTCAGCAATTGGAGGTCGTTTTAAGCAATGGCGACGCTATTCAAACCGGGCGGATTTCCAAGCGCGAACTGAATAAGAAAAAGGGCTTGTCGACATTTGAAGGCGAGGTTTACCGGGAAATTGACAACTTGATTGCCGATAATGCGGAGTTAATTTCTCAGCTTGATCCCAGTTTGCCGGATACGGCGGGTTATAGCGCGATTGCCAAAGTCAAGCAAAAGGACGGGTCGTTTGACTTAACGCCGTTATTTGTGGGCAGCCAGGGCAGCTTGGGTATTGTTTGCGAGGCGATTTTACGAGCAAACTTTGTTCATCCGGAGTATTCGGTGGTCGCTGCGCCGTTTAAGCGTATTGCCGATGCTCAGGAGGCAGCAAGTTTGGCGATGAAAAATAAAGCAGTCTCGGTCGAATTGATCGATGGGCGGATTTTACGCCAGGCGTATCTGGCGGGCAAGCGGCTTGAGTGGGCGCCGAAGGAATGTTTCAGAGGCGCGGTGGTTATCGCGATATTTGACGAATTCTCAGACCGCGCGCGGGTGAAGGCCGCTAAGAAAATGATGAAGAAGCTAAGCGCCATAGATGCTATAAATATTTCATTGATTGATATGGAAGTTCAAGGATTGGCTAGTTTGCATTCTAGTTTGGCTTTGATGGAAGCGCCGAGCGAGCCGCATATGACCGCGCCAAGGGCCTTTTCCGGAATTTGGCTGGCAGATCAGCAGATCGCTGGTTTCGCGGAGGATTTGAAGGCTCTGGAATCGACGTACGGCTATGCGCTGCCTATGTTTGTCGATTTTAGCAATAATTATACGGCCTTATATCCAAAGTTTGATAGTAAAAAAGTTAGCGAGCGCCAGAAGATTTTGCAATTGTTTGCAGAGGTGGCGCAGCTTGTTGATAAGCATGAGGGCTCGTTTGCAGCGTTTGGCGGCGATGGCCGGCTGAAGTCGAGTTTTATGTACAAGCATATGCCAAGCGACGAAAAACAGTTGTATGCTAAGGTGAAAAAGATTTTTGATCCGAAGGGTATTTTCTGCCCGGGCGTGAAAGCGGAAACGCCGATGAAAGATTTGGCGGCAGAAATGAACGCGTGGTGCAAAATTCGTAATCAAGCTTGATGTTAGATTTCTTTTGGATTATAATAATCAGTACGCGGATGTGGCGGAATTGGTAGACGCGCTAGCTTCAGGTGCTAGTGCCAGCAATGGCGTGAAGGTTCAAGTCCTTTCATCCGCACCAGAATTGAATCTCTGTAGTGCTTTTCTGAAGAATAGACTGCGTTTGGCCGCGTGCGAATGTGGTATAATAGTATCATGGATGGAATTCAAATAATTATTTATGACAAGGCTGGAGGCGAGGGAAAAAAGTACTTTTCGCCGACAGACGCAATAAGCAAGATGGAGGTGTATGATAGCATTTCGCAAGAATATTCAGACGATAAAATCAAAAGAATTTGCATACAATACCCTCCTATAAAAGTATCCACGCTTGATAAAGGAAAGATTATAAAACCGATTGATCCAGTAATTATTGACGCTTCAGATAAATTAAGCAAATTAAAAGAGGAACTAGGAAAGTATTATGGATGAAGCGGATATTGTAAGTTATAGTAATTTCACAGTCTTCATTGCATAATTATTCCCGGCGGAAATACTGCCCAGCATCTTGTCGAATGCCGCTTTGTTCTTTTTCCAGGTAGTTTCCGCTGAAGATAGAGATATTGCGCGGACAATACCATCGTTTCTGCCGACGACAAGGCGGATTTTTATGATGAACGACGAATACTCTATTGGGCAGCTGACAGTGACAGAAATCAATCCTACGACGCCGTTTGTATCGGATTTGTCAGGTGATTTATTGACGCTTGGCTTCTGTTTGCAACCTATATTGCCAGCCGAGGCAAGTTCATCGCGGATTTGACTTGGGTCAAACTCATTCAAAAGAGATTCCCGCAAGGTTTCATAATATTCCGGCAGGGCATTGGTCGGTGACGTTTGCTGCTTTATCTGGCTGATTAGCAGAACCGACGACGATTTGTTATCCTTCAGCGAACCGTCGCCGTAAATCACTCGAGTTACGGTGTCATCTGATGTATCTCTTGCTTCTTTATTGTATTTTTTCCATTGCCTGGGCAATAACCAAGATGTGCGGTCTAACGAAGTTCGGGTCAAGTCTTCTTCTTTAACCAAATCGCACGTATACACCAAATAACTGAAAGTGGCGACGCCGCTGATGATTGCTATGAGAATGAGTTTGATAATTGTGTGTTTTTTCATGGTGTATTGCGCTTATGATAGCAAATTTTTAGCGTGGAGGGAATAATGCGGCAAAAGGCAATCCCCTCAACTAATCCGTCACAATCGTAGCTCTTAGGTATGTCAGCGGGGACTCGAAGAGTTCCCGCTGGTTGTGCCTAGCCTCCCATTCGCGGAGGAATAGGGCTAGATAGCGGGTTGGAACGCAGCCGTAGAGTTTTCTCAGGTGGCGCTTCATAGCACTCCAGATACACTCAATGTGGCTGCTCATGCCAAAGTGTCCTGTCGAGTGGTTATAGGCTTCTCGGGAGTAGCCAAGCCACTCTACGCCATTGTAACTCGCATGAGCGTCCGTGATAAGATGGCTCTCTAGCTACCCATACCTCAAGGAACAATTCAATGCTATCTTGCTCAGTGTCGGGGATAACTTGCAGCCTCAAGCGCCTGGTGTCTACTTCTATACCGCCCATGACAATGGTTTGCTTGCCGCGTTTACTATGGCGCTGCTTGCCGAACCATGCTTCATCGACAGCAACCACGCCAGAGAGTAGTTCACCGCCGTCTGATGGCAGATGCTGGCGAAAGCGGGCACACCACCGAGGATGGTAGTGTAGCTGAGTCCTGTTGCTATACGAACACTACCAGGACTCTCGGCGTGCTTGCCAAGCCATAAGCAAACAAAAGAGCTGCCGGTAGCGTAGCTTACTGCCGCGGAACCATGTTCTAGCTTTCGGACGAATCTTCATACGGCAGGCTCGGCACCAGCCATAGTCTCGTCCATATCTCCAAGCAATGCGCTGGCCGCACTCATGATGTTTTTGTTTTGTCACCAGCTCGTACACGAGCTGCTTACACCGAGCTTCGCTCGGAATATCTGCTACACTAAACATAGCGGAACAACCCTTTCTGAATTAGTTGTTGTTACAAACCTAATTCTACGGGATGTTCTGGTTTAGGTTAAGGGATCGGAAATATCATGGTAGTGTAGTATCACATCATCTATGTAAAGTATGAGTATTTACACACAACATGTGTATGTTATAATCATAACTATGATACGGGTAGCTCATATAATGCCAACTGAGTATCAAGAAAATTTAGTTGCCGATGGTGTGTGCTTTGATATTCAAATGAGTTTAGCTCACCTCGTACTAGAAGATGTCAGCTACCGAGAACTATTCTCAAAACCTATCAGAAGTAGCTTTTTAATACTTGATAACTCGGCCTTTGAACTCGGCGAATCTATCGACAGTAATGATTTAATGTTGGCCATTGCTAAAGTTAGTCCAGATGAAATAGTTCTGCCAGACTCACTATACAGCCACAACTCTACTATGAAACTCATGCAAGATTTTATTGCAAGACACAGAGATTACCTGTCTAATATATCACTAATGGCCGTTCCTCATGGTAAAAGCATAGACGAGTATATCGAGTCGTACAGAATAATGTCATCTCTTGACTATGTATCAACTATTGGTATCGGCACTATATATAATGACAAGTTTGCAGAAGACGGAATTCTCGGAAGAGAAAAGATAGTACGTGAGTTAATAAATAGAAATTTGGTGGCAGATAAAGCACATCACTTACTTGGACTGGGTGATAGTGGCAATATAGAACTTATCCGACTATCTAAATATGATTTCATAAGATCTTGTGATTCAAGCGCAGCGTATGTTAATGCTCGTGCTGGCACTAGAATAACGTCAGACGGCTACAAAAAAGATAGGATTAAGGTGGATTTTTCAGCAAATTTTGATAAGCGTATTTACAAAATTATGCTGCATAACATGAAGACCTTGGAGGAGGCGGCAAAATGAGGCGAGGATTCAAGATCTCGCTCGAGGGAATAGATGGAGCTGGGAAAACAACGCAACTTAGACATGTAGTTAGCCATCTGCAAGACTCGGGATTCAACCCCATGATCAAGCCGTGCAGAAATAATACAAATAGCGATGATCTGGATGGTCGACTTCTGTCAGTTATTAAGCGAGATGAGGAGATGCGGAGGTACCCAATAACCGACGCACTGGCAAGTGCTGCACGAACACTATATGTTGACGAAAAGACCATAAACCCTCACCTTGAAAAAGGCGGGGTGGTCGTAGCTGACAGAGATATTGACACTGCAATAGCATACTCATTACCAGATCTGCAGATATCCTATCCTGAGGTAGATATTGATTTGCATATAACTTGGATGTTGGGAGTTTACAGTGTTCGGCATGCCATGCCTGATTTGACCATCTATCTTGATGTCGCACCAGAAAGAGCGCTAAGCAGAGCTCTTAACGATGACATCCCGAATGAGCGCATAATATTCAATGATCAAGACCTCGTTTTCATGCAATCTGTTCAGCAGGGATATAGTAGGCTCATAGAAAGAAGTCCCGACAGAATTTACCCTATTGACGTAAACGATAAATCTATAGACGAAGTATCAGAGGAAATCTCTCATCATATCAATCGGTTTATTAACAGGAGGGATTTACCGTGAACGCTGCCGATGAGATGCTGGTCGCAAAGCGAGGTTGGTCTGTTCGCCAGCCTGTTAACGAGCCTGTCGTTATATTGATGTCTGGCGGGATAGACTCATCAGTTTTAGCAGAGCTCTGTATAAAAAATTTAGGTAATATACTTTATCCACTCTATATAAAGAGAGGTGCCAAAGCAGAATTAAGAGAATTAGAGGCAACTCAAAAAATTATAAATTATTTACGAAACTTATATCCTGAAAATATTAAAGATCTCAAAACAGTTTCTTGTGAGGTTGTACCTAAAGAACTATACGATTCTTGGGGTTCTGAAGAAGTGCAAATAAAGGGGCTGCCTTTGCGAAATATAATGCTAATCTCTCTCGCCGTCCAATATGCCACCTCACTCAAGGAGACTATACGAACGGTGATAATAGGCGCAGAAAAGGTGCTTCCTGAGGGGTCGGAATATCCAGATATGAGCCTATTGTCCCTCGTTGCTGATACGATCATGGTCTGTTCCAATACTAATGATTGGGATTGGCAGGTAATGTCACCATTGATGATATCTGGGCTATTTCCACACAAAGACTACGTGACAAAAAACGATTTAGTATTATGGGCTCAGTCCAATAATTTTCCCCTAGACGATACTTACTCCTGTACTAGTGGTAATGAAGAATGTTTTTTATGCAAGAGCTGCATGGCAAAGAAAAGAATAATTCAATAAAGGAGGGGCTTTATGAATATAACCTACGCCACAACCAACAAATATAAATTAGTTGGAGCAAACCAGGCATTATTGGGGGCGGGTCTAACACTCACAGCTCCCTACAGGGAGCTACCTGATGTACCGGAAATTCAATCAGATAGCCAAGAAGAAGTATCCATTGATAAAGCTCAAAAATACTACGAACTACTAAGGAGCCCACTGGTTGTTATGGATTCTGGACTGTTCATCAAAAGCCTCAAAGGTTTTCCAGGGGTTTATACGAAGTACGCACTTGATACTATCGGCATAGAAAACATAGTAAAATTGCTTAAAGATGACAGAGGGGCATACACTCAGCGTACGGTTACGTATCTAGATGGACTAGAAATCAAGACGTTTACGTACAAAGTGCATGGTGAATTACTCAGCGAACCACGCGGCGAGAATGGTCGTGACTACGATAAATATTTCAAAGTTGATGGCGCAAACAAGACGATAGCTGAGATGAGTGACGATGAAAAGACCGACATGATAGCTGCAGTATGGAAGGAGTTAGCACAGTGGTTGCAGCAAAAATAAGTTCAGCAGAGGCGAAACTGATTGACGCCATAAAAGATTATTTATCAGAGAAGGGTGAAGACATTAACAGAGATGGCTTAATTGACACGCCAGAGAGGTTTGTTAAACAATTAAATGAAAATCTTCGTGGTTATAGCCTAGACCCTAATGATTTCGCAAAAGTTTTTGACAGCGATGGGTATACAGATCTTATATACATAAGGGATATAGATTTTAGTAGCCAATGTGAGCACCATATGGTGCCGTTCATGGGCAAGGTTGACGTAGCCTATTTGCCAGACGGTAAGATTTTAGGACTATCAAAGTTTGCGCGTATAGTAGATGCCTACGGAAAACGACTACAGGTTCAAGAAAGACTTACAAAACAGGTTGCTGACCTTCTCGAGGATACATTGAAGCCTAAGTTGCTAATAGTTAGAATGGTAGCGCAACATACTTGTATGAGCACCCGCGGGGTGTGCAAACCTGGTAGCACGACCGAAACGGTTGTAATTCGCGGGGATGTTGAAAAATATAAACATTATATCAGTCACTTTCAGCGTATGATAGAAAGGTAATAAATGATAAGTATTACGAGACAATTCGAATGGGATATGGGACACAGAGTTACTAATCATATGTCCTTATGTAAAAATCCACATGGACACAGGTATAGATTGCTTATCGAGATATCGGGCGATATAAAGAATAAAAACGATAAACCCGACCAGGGCATGGTTTTAGACTTTGGAGACCTCAAAGGGCTAATCAATGAAGAAATAGTTGACAAGCTAGATCATTCATTTATGTACTGGGATAAGGACGATGTTATGTCAGACTTTGCTAAGAATAACAAAGAGCTTAAGTTTATCGAGACATCATTTGTGCCTACTGCTGAATGTATTGTTGAATATATCGCCATAACCCTACGGAAGCTATTTGAAAACAAGCTACCCGGCATTGCCTTGGAGTCTGCTACGCTTTTTGAAACACCAAGTTGTAGTGCGAAATGGTCTCGAGATTAAAATGACAGAAAAATATATTCCTACTGTCGAGGAAAAAGATACGTATAGAGCGCGTCGCGATTTTTTGAGTATAAGTGGCGATGGTATTTTTGCAACTTTACAAGGTGAAGGAGTTACAGCTGGGCATCCAGCTGTGTTTTTGAGATTGCAAGACTGTAACCTACATTGCGGTAAGGATGGTATTGGCTGGCGCTGTGATGCATGGTATACATGGGACAGGTCGACACCTGAATTTTGGAAAGAGCGCCAAAATAATCCACCTCATGAGGTTGCAGAAGAAATTTCCTCTGCGTGGCTTGAGGCGTTTGGCAGTACAGAAGCGGAACCCAGGCTTGTCATTACTGGCGGAGAACCTCTACTGCAGCAAGACAGAATTGTAGAGTTATTGAAACTACTGAACGGATGGCAATTTGAAATTGAGACCAATGGTACAATTGTGCCACGGGTAGAATTGCAGAATTGTCAGATTAACTGCTCGCCAAAGCTTTCAAGTAGCGGAAATTCAGTCCGTTCAAGATATAGACCAGAAGTACTTCATGCTATATCCAATCTTAGCAATTCATGGTTTAAGTTTGTCATCTCTAGTCCTGAAGATGAAGGCGAAATACAGACAATAGTAAGAGAATGTAGTATATTGCCAGAGAAAATACTACTGATGAGTGAGGGCGTTAGTCGTGACACGCTGGAGACAAGAGATAGCCTTATTGAATTAATAGCGTCTCGTATTGGCGCGGTTGCTATAAGGCGCAATCAAATATTTTGGTTTGGGGACAGACGCAGAACTTGAAATTATTAACACGACTCTGTAGCCATACGCAATATATACAATATACAATATCCAATTAGTCCCCACTTAAAGAATTTCGGCGGGTCGGGGCGCGGGCGACCCGCCGAACAGGGCTTTGCCCTGATCTTTTTCAGCGCAGCTACTTTGTGCTAAAATAGGTTCTAGCGTGGGCGTAAAATCGCACCATAATACGGATTTTTTCGGAATTGTCGCTTGAAATGGCGGCTTTTTCAATTTTGTACTATGGTAGTCTCCATCGCATAATTATTCCCGGCGGAGATGCTGTCCAGCATTTTGTCGAATACCGCCTCGTTCTTTTTTCGGACAGTTTCTTCCGAAGCTAAAAATATTAATCGGACAATACCGTCTTCCTTGCCGGCAACAAAACGAGCTTTTATATTGAATGATGAGTACTTAGTTGAACAGCTGGCGGTAATCAAGATCAGTCCCGTAATGTTGCCTGTATTTGATCTGTCGGCAGACTTATTGACATTTGGAGTTTGCAGGCAGCCGATATTGTCCGCTGAAGTAAGTATGCTGCGGATTTGGTTTGGATCAAAGGTTTTCAATAAGGACTCTCGTATGTTTTCATAATATTCTGGCAAGGCATTGGTTAATAATCTCTGCTGATTTGTCTGGCTAACTAGTAGAACAACAGACGATTTATTATCCTTTTGCAGACCGTCGCCATAAATGACTTGGACTGTTTCACCGTTTGATTCTTGCTTGTATTTTCTCCATTGTTTGGGCTGAAGCCAGGAAGTTCTGTTTAATGAAGCTCGTACTAAATCCTCTTCTTTAATTAAATTATACGTATAAACCAAATAACTGAAAGTGGCGACGCCGCTGATGATAGATATGAGTATCAGTTTTATGACAAAGTGTTTTTTCATGAGGTATTACGCTTATGATAGCAAATTTTGGGATTGGCGGAAAGGCTGTTGGTTGCGGTTTAGGGTGATGTGCCGTTTTGATGATTGCGGCGGCTGTTGTGGTGTGTCGTTTCGGCGGCTATAATTATGACTATGCAAGATACGCGAAATGTGATTGACAAGTTCAAAGGCCGGAGCGAGGTGGAGATCGTGAAAGAGCTAGACGCCAAGGACCACGGCTTGGTGATTGCGCTGGAGAATACTGAGCGGGATTTTAATATGGGGACGATCGTCAGGAGCGCCAATGCGTTTGGCGTGCGGCAGATTTACGTCATCGGTCGGCGGCAATGGAACAAGCGCGGCGCCATGATGACGGATAAATATTTGCATGTACATTACGTTGGCTCGACAGCGGAGTTTGTCGAGTTGATGCGGTCTGAAAACAGAGAAATTATTGCGATTGATAATATTCCAGGTAGCGTCAATATGGCGGAGACGAGCTTGCCAGAGCGTGCGGTGTTGGTGTTTGGTCAGGAAGGGCCGGGGATTTCCGAGGAAATGGCGCAAGCGGCGGACAAGATTGTCGCCATTGAACAATTCGGCTCGACCCGCTCCATCAATGTCGGCGCGGCAGCGACCGTGGCGATGTATTGCTGGCTGCAGCAGCATGTGCTAAATTAAGCTTTTTCGTTCTGCGGCAAGTTTCCTAGTCGATTTTTTGTAAAACAATCCCGGTTCTGGCCGGCAAATACACCTGCAGCTGATGTCCATTTTCCTGGGGCGAGGTAAAATACCGCGTTGAATCGTCGATGCGATTTTGCCCGCCAAACTGCTGGTCGTCGCTGTCCAAAATTACACCGTATGAACCGGCCGCCGCTGGCGCACCGTAATCCGTCCACGACTGATCGGGCGAGAAGTTCATGATAAACAGCAGATTGCCGCGCATGAAACTAACCACATGGTCGTGCTGGCGAATGGTGAGGTAGTGAATGCCCAGGTCGTCAACCGCTTGGACGATTTTCATCAGCGCCGCGTCAAATTCGCCCAACCATTGGTATTTCAAAAATCCATTGTCGCGTAAACTCCACTGGCGCCGCGCGTGCTTGAACGACCAATTATTACCTTGGCGCGGAAAATCGATCCATTCGGGATGCCCAAATTCATTACCCATGAAATTAAGGTAGCCGCCGCCGTGCAGCCCGGCTGTCAGCAGGCGGATAAGTTTGTGCAGGGCTATACCACGCTCCACGGTCAGGTCGGGGTCGGCTTTATCCATATGCCAGTACATAGCCTTGTCGATCAGCCGAAAAATCAGCGTCTTGTCGCCGACCAAGGCCTGGTCGTGACTCTCGGCGTAGGTGATGACCTTTTCCTCTGGGCGGTGCGAACTTAAGGTGTGCACCAGCTCGCCCAAATCCCAATCTTCATCGCGCTTTTCTTTCAATGTCTTGATCCAGAGGTCGGGCGCGCCCATCGCCAGTCGATAATCAAAGCCCAGGCCGCCATATTCAGTCGGTGCCGCCAAGCCCGGTAACCCACTCATTTCCTCAGCAATGGTCGTGGCATCGGGGCGAACGGCGTGAATAACGTCATTTGCTAGTCTAAGATAGACCAAGGCGTCCTTATCAACATCGCCAGCAAAATAATCGTCATAGCTGGTGAAATTTTTGCCCAAACCGTGGTCGTGATATAGCATGCTGGTTACACCGTCAAATCGAAAACCGTCAACATGGTACTCGTCCAACCACCAGCGGCAATTGCTGGCCAAAAAGTGCAGTACTTCTGGCTTGCCATAATCAAACAACCGCGAATCCCATGCTGGATGATCGTGAGCCTTGAAATATTGTATTGGGTCACCCGCGAAATTACTGAGGCCCTCGACCTCATTTTTGGCAGCATGGGCATGAACGATGTCGATGATGACGCGCAATCCCAGCCCGTGCGCTGTATCGACCAGCCGCTTGAAATCATCAGGCGTGCCAAATCGCGATGACACGGCGAAAAAGTTGCTGACGTGATAGCCAAAACTGCCGTAGTACGGATGCTCAGCGATGGCCATCAGCTGGACGGTGTTGTAGCCGGCTTGTTTGATGCGCGGCAGGACGTCGGCGGTAAATTCGTTGAAGCTGGCGACTTTTTCCGCTTCGCTGCTCATGCCGACGTGGGCTTCGTAAATCAGCGGCACGTTTGGTGCAGACGGAATGTCATGCTGCCACTGATATGGCTCATCAGGCTGCCACACCACGGCTGAAAAATCCACCGAATCATCGTCCTGGACGACATAGGTGGCATATGATGGCAAGCGCCAGCCGTCGCCATTTGGCCAATAGACGCGTAGTTTATAGCTCTGGCCGTGGTGCAGCGCATCTCTCGGCAAATCAACACTCCATTCGCCATGCGCGCCAGGCTGCAGGGCAAATTCCTCGCGCTCCTGCCAGTCAGAAAACTCGCCCACCAAAACCAGCCGCGTAGCATTTGGCGCCCATTCACGAAATGTCCAGCCTGCCTCTGTTTGGCGCAAACCAAAATGATGAAATCCTAAGGCGAACTCCGCCGGTGATTTGCCACCCAAAACCTTCGTTAGCGTCGACGAAATATACGCCTCACGGGCGTTAATGACGCCCTCATGCGGCGCCAGCCACGAATCAAGCTCAACCAGGGTTTTCTTGCTCATGGTTATAGTATACCGCATGAGATGGTGGTTGTGCTTGAAGTTCGCTATGTTGCAATATACGATACATACATATGGAGTTGCCAAAAGTTGAGACAGGAGTTGATTTACTCAGCCGATTATCCGAAGATGATTGGCGGAAAATTGCTGCTGCCAATATGCAACTTGGTGGCGAGGAGGAAGCTGTAGCACTGGGCGATGTGGAGCAAGTAATACGCACCGACGAAATTGAAGGCGAACGGGTGAGGATTATTGGCTATGCTCTAGCTGAAGACGGTTCATACGACCTGCAGGCCGTTGAGGGTGTGGCAGGCATGGTGGTGTCTCTGGAAATTGACCCTGATAATCCAGCACCTTTTGCGACTTACACCAATGAAATGGCGGCTTTGTGTGTGCGTGCCGTACGAGATAACGTTGCATCTGATTATTATTTTCCGCTGGATCGACAGGCGATAGTGTCTGCCGAGCTGTTGCCGGATACTAGCGGTATATCACGTCATATTCGCAAACTTCGTCACTACGTCAATAAAACTCAAGAATCTGTTGATGTGTACGGTATCCATGACAATGAATCAAAAATACAATTATTGGATGATTTGAATGGCGTTTTGGATGAAATGGTGCATGGTGCCAAGGTACGGATAGAATGCCAGGCATATCGCCGACGGGTCGGTAGTATCGAATACGGTGTCGATGTCCACGCAGAAAAACAAGTGTTGTCTGGTGATGCGCCGTTTTTCGTATGGCGAGGAAGTCGTCCTGAGTTGGAGATGTGTGACGCACAAGACCCATCGGTTCTCTTTTATATTGATATGAATGATGTGTGCGATATATTTCCAGTTAATGATGATAGTGGTGAGGACGGGAATGATTTGTTTGAAACTGTTTTTACCGAAGAATTTCAGCAGTTGGCGTGGCGATTGGCGACTGATCTCTCCTATACAGATGAGTCGGACTTTTCGGATACGCTCCGTGAGCATACGCAGACACTGAATGACGCCTTACCCGATAGCTCCGAGCTTGATACTGTTAGTCTGGCGGGCTTTGTGCTAGCACCAAGAGGTTCACACAAGAGGCTACAGTACGAATTTATTGATAATGATGAAGCGTATGTTGAAGGGGTAAAATTTGCTAGGTATGACGGAGCTATTTATGCAGTGATTGAGGTAGTAATGTTCGATCGCTTGAACGGCTTATCGCGAAAAGTTTACGCTATACCGAGTCGTGATAGGTTATTACGATTTGAAAGTTTGCGGAATGATACTGAAGATCTAGAACTTGCCATAGCCTCGCTACATGATATTGCTCAGGATGCGAGTGAATTATTTGACAGCAAGACCTTCTATGATTTTCCTTTGAAAGAACAAATTGAGATATTGAAGCAATATGATAATGAAGCACATAACGTCCTAGTGACAATCAATGATCCTCGGGAATTTAGCGGTGAATGTACGGTTATAGCGTATCGCTGTTTGCCGGCCAGTTTACTGAATGTCGTTTCGTGGAATGATGTTCCGTTACAAGAAGTTGGTAACGATAAGGATACTGAGCCGTTTACGCTACAGGTAGATAGCTTGGAAGTGTGGAATCCAGAGCTTAATAGCATGACAGAATTATCTCAGCCTATCTTGAGCATTTCAGAGTTGCCGCTCAGTTTTGGTGAGCCAGTTTTAATGGTGGGTAATTGTGAAGACGATGAGTTTTACCTGGTGCGCGCCCGCGATATTATCGGTCTGTCGCGAATCAATCCTCGGAACATTTCATGATATAATCAGACGGATTATGCAGCAAAAACCTTTTTCTTTTGAAATAACGTCTAGGCTCGACGACACACTGGCGCGCACCGGTATTATTCACACGCCCCACGGCGATATTAAAACGCCGGCATTTATCGTGGTCGGCACTAAGGCTAATATCAAAGCGATGCTGCCCGAGATGGTGGCGGATGTCGGTGCGCAAGCGGTGCTGGCGAACGCCTATCATCTGTATTTGCAGCCGGGTCATG
>ERZ773063.1111-NODE-1111-length-16393-cov-15.429551_pt1 | contig 16393 bp, 17 predicted proteins | sample MGYA00580625_ERZ773063 | MGnify/ENA primary metagenome ERZ773063 (study PRJEB29015, sample SAMEA2738022) | human oral metagenome | biome: human oral; feature: human-associated habitat; material: dental | place: China | collected 2042 ...
CGGCGAAGGCGGGGTCGGCCGACGCGAAGCAGAGGGACAGGGGTAGGAGTGCCGCGATGGCGAGCGAGAGGGGTTTCATCATTGAATCTCCTTCATCACCGTTGGGATGGATGTCACAAATGGTAGATCCTTGGGAGGACAACAAACAAAGACGCGGTAGTGCCGCTAGGCCGGGGGCGCTAGCCTGGGTGTACCGGCGCGGCCGCGCTTGAACGACGCTGAATCGAGGTTGTCATGGTGTCAACGCTGTCCCTGGTGTGCATGGGCTTGACGGCCCTGGCTGCCGTCGTCCTACCCGTCGTCCTCGTCATCCTCGGCCGCCGCAGGTGGCACTTCTCGCTGTGGTCGTGCGCGGTCGGCGCGCTTGTCTTCGTCGTCGCGGTCCTGATCCTCGAATCGGCGACGCACTCGCTCGTTTTCGCTGCCGCGCCGATCCTGCGAAGCAATCGCGCCCTCTACGTGCTCTACGGATCGCTCGCCGCGGGAGTGTTCGAGGAACTTGGGAGGGTCTGTGGCTTTGCCGTGCTGCGCAGGAGCGGCTGCGGACCCGACGACGTTGGGCGCCCCATCGGGGCGGGCATCGGGCACGGAGGCATCGAGGCGATGGCGCTCGTGGGCGTCGCGATGATCTCCAGCATCGTGACCTCCGTGAGCATCATCAACGCGGGAGCCAGCGACGCCTTCCTCTCCCGCCTACCCGAATCCCAGCGCGACGCGGTTGCCCATCAACTCGAATCGCTGATCAGTACCCCCGCGCCGTTCTACCTGCTCAGCATTGGCGAACGCGCCATCGCCATCGCCTTGCACATCACCCTGTCGGTCCTGGTGTGGATGGCGTTCACCGCGCGTATCCGCCGCTGGTGGATCTTCGGGGCGATCCTCGCCCACGCCCTGGCAGACGTCGGTGCAGCCCTGTACCAGGTCGGGTTGCTGAGCGTGATCGCCGCGCAGGCCTGGGCGTTGGTCGTCACCGTTATACTCGCTGTGGCGGTGCGGCGGGTATACCGGTCCGCCGAGCCTCCGAGACCTCGTGAGGGCGCCAAGGCCTCGTGAGGGCGCGGCGCGAGGACCGGGAAGGCAGGTCGCTCACGCGGGAATGTCGCGCACGCGGTAGGCGATCAGTCCTCCAGCGCAGCAAGCGATTCCAACCCCAAGCTGGACGGCCATGGGCAGCCAGTGGGTCGTTCCCCACGGATCGGCCACGTGCCCGAGAATGGAGAGGTCCTGCGCCCACTTTGGCAGGTCCATGAAGCCTCCGAAGATGCGAGCGAAAGAACTCCATGCGATGAGCGCCCACGCCAGGGAGCGCCACCGCGGGGCTGCTCCCACCAGGCCGGCGGTGAAACCAATCGCAGCCGAGAGGCCGGGAAGGTGACTCACGGCGAAGACGAACGCTCGGCCGGGAGCGTGCTCGTCGCTCAACTGCAGCGCCGTGGACGCGGCCATCGCCGCCCCCGAGGCGAGCAACAGCAGGAAGCCGACCGCTATCGCCTCCGCGAGCGCTGTGAGGAAGATACGCGTGCGTGAGACGCCGCACGCGATGGTGATCTCGGCGAGGCCATGCTCCTCTGAGGTGAAGAGGGCCAGGATTCGTTGCACCGTTGCGACCGCCACGACGGAGGCCATCACGACGGTGAGCAGCGTCGTGTACTGAACGATCGGCTCGGCCTGCGGGACCGCGACGTCGAGGTAGGCTGCGCTGGTCGGGGTGCTCTCGATCAGCTTCGTCAGCCCGCTGGCCATCGAACCAAAGAGGGAGCCGAGCAGCACGACGGCCAGCGCCCAGGCGGCCAGCCTGCGGGCGCCGAGGCGAGCGGCGAGGTCGGCCGCCCCTCGCAAGCGCCACCTTCGGCGCGACGCAGACCTTCCCGTGAGTATTCCAGCCAGGAGTTCACGGCGGGAGTGAAGGACCGCCGCTAGCGCCACCGCAGCCCCGATCGCAGCGGCGAAGACCGCGAAGGCCCACGCGTGCAGGCCGTCGAAGGGATTGACGATGTTGCGCCAGGCCGTCGGGCTGAGCCAACGAACCCACGCGAGCCCGGTCTTGTCTGCCAGGACGCGAAGAGCGAACGATGCCCCGAATATTGCCAGTCCCAGGCCTCGGGCCGTGGAGACGTCCGGAACCAGCTGGCAGAGGATCAATGAGATCGCGCAGAAGGCTAGGCCCTGCGCGGCGACAACTCCTCCGAACGCGATGGAACCGGGCAGGGGAGTCTGTCCGGCGGCGCTGTTCACGCCCACCAGAGACACCGTCATGCCTGCCCCCGTGAGCGTCATGACGCCCAGGAGCCACAGTGCCGCCGATGCGAAGGGCGTCCAGCGCCCGGCGCCCGCTCCGAGCGCCACCTCGACGAGTCCCTCCTGCTCGTCGCGCCTGGCCAGCGCGGTTGTGAGCATGATCGCCATGATGGCTACCAGGTACAGGATGTAAGCGCCGTCGAGCCAGCTGACGAAGCTGCCGAGCTCCGCGCTGTTGGGAACGGGACCAAAGAGGAGGCTAACGCCGGGCGCGTTGCGCATCTGGGCAAGGAGCGCGCTGCGCTCAGCGGAAGAGGGGTAGAAACGCTCCAGGGCAATCGGGTGCAACAGGAGGAATGCCCACAGGGGCAACATCCAGGCGATTGCCTGCCACCTGTAGCGCCTGTTTGCCAGGGACAGATAGCGCGTGAGTCCTGTGACGGTACTCATTGCGGGGCTCCCGAGTGATCGCAGTAGTGGCTCATGAACAGGTCCTCCAAGCTTGTCGGTTCCACCTGGATGTCCGTGATTCCCAGCCCCGCGATCGCGGCAAGGACCTGGGGTACTTGGGACGAGGCAACGTGGGTCTCCAAGCGGGTGCTGGTCGTGCGCACGGGGGAATTAAGGGTGGACAGTCTCGCCTCCAGGTTCAAGCGCCGCTCATCGCCCCGCGCGATTCCAACGCGGATGGAGGTCTGGGCGAGGGAGCGCAGGCGCGCAAGATCGCCGCTTTCTACGGTGCGACCGTCCTTGATGATGGTGACGTGGGTGCACAGTTCCTGGACCTCGGCCAGGATGTGGTTCGACAGCAGGACGCTCTTGCCCTCGTCTGTGGCCTCCCTAATGGTCTCGGTAAAGACTCGCTCCATGAGAGGGTCAAGCCCCGATGTCGGCTCGTCGAGGATGAGGAGGTCGACGGGGGCCGACAGGGCCGCCACGAGCGCGACCTTCTGGGCGTTGCCCTTGGAGTAGGTGCGCACTCGCTTGGTGGGATCCAGGTCGAAGCGCTCGATCAGCTGATCCTCGCGTGCCCGGTCGCGTGAGCCGCGCAGTCCGGCAAGGGTGTCCAGCACCTGCCCGCCGGTGAGGGTTGGCCACAGGTTCACCGACCCTGGAACGTAGGCGAGGCGCCGGTTGATCTCGGAGGCACTGTGGGCGGGGTCCATCCCCATAACCCGAGCGTAGCCTGAGTCCGCTCTGTACATGCCGAGCAGCACTCGGATCGTCGTGGATTTTCCCGCACCGTTGGGGCCGAGAAAACCGTGGATCTGGCCCTTCGCGACCCCCAGGTTGAGGCCGTCCAAGGCCTTGACCCTCCCGAAGCTCTTGACGAGGCCCTTAGCCTCGATGAGTTCAGACAATGTCCCAGTCCTTTCCTGTTCTTTCCTCAAGTACCGGACCGAACTCTGGGTCTTCGCGAACGCGACGAAGCAACAGCTCGATGACTCGTCTCTGATCCGGCTCGGGGTAGCCAATCTTGGACAGACGGGCCACCCGTTTCCATAAGAGGTGTCCTGGCCCGCCACTGGGCAGGTCGCGTAGCATTGCCAGGGCGGTCGACCTGTTGCGCTCAAGGACTGCCCACTCGGTCTCCTCAAGTTCCTTGATGACGCGCTCCCTCTCCTCGTCGTCATAAGCATTGGGGTAGCGGTTGCGGTCGAGCTTGGCGAAGACGGTCAACATGCTCGCCACCGCTCGGTGGTCCTCGTCGCTGAGTCCGTCAATGAAAGGACCCAGCGAGGCCGGAATGAGTCCCGAGATCGCCAGCACCAAGACCATGCGCCGGTCCGTGTGCACGATGGGCAGGGTGGCCGGGTCCTCAACGAGGACCTCGATGCGATCGTAGAAACGTTCGAGGACGACCGGGAGGGGAGAGAACACCTCGCCGGAGCGCACCCTGGCGACGAGTTGGTCAATCCTGCTGCGCTGATCCTTCAAGACCTCGATGCGGGCATCGATCTGGGCGCGGGTCGCCAGCAGGTCCGCCTCGATGTCGGTGCTCCCCCCGGTGGGGTGTTCGGGGAGCATCTGGGCGATCTTGGCCAGGGGGACGCCAGATTCGGCCAGCCATCGAATTCGCAGCAGGCGGGCCAAGTGCTCGATTCCGTAGTCGCGGAGTCCTCGAACGATTGGGGGAACGGCGAGCAGACCGAGGCGGTGGTAGTAGCGCACCGTCCGCGTCGTCGTCCCCGCCAGGTCAGCCAGCTCTTTGACTCTCATGGGACCCATGGAACACTGTGACCCTACGTCGCTGTCAAGGGGGCGAGTGAAAGCCGACACTCGTTGCCGTCGGTACCCGCCCACGCACGATTTCCGGGGCATTGTCCGGGGCACGGCGCCATCCCTTATCGTCTTGATTATCATGGAGCTATGAAAACTGTGGTCGTCGGCGCTGGGATTTCCGGGCTCGCGTGCGCGGACGCGCTCGCTCGGAGCGGCGCGGACGTGGAGGTCTACGAGGCGAGCGGGCGAGCGGGTGGCCGCATTGAAACGGCGACGGTCGCCGATTGTCGGGTTGAGGTCGGTGCGAACTTCCTGTCGTCAACCTATCGCGTCATGCCGCGGATTGCGCAGCGCCTGGGGGTGCCGCTGCGTCCCATTCGTTCGCGCGCAGGACTCATCGTTGACTCGGCGGCGCTCACCTACGCTCCCTCCGCTTATTCGATGGTGCGCGCCGGAGTGATCGGCTGGGGCGACGCCGCCCGGGCGGGCTGGCAGCTGGTCCGTCAGTTACCGCGCCTCGCTAAAGCAAACCCGGCTGACCCCGCCCAGTGGCGCGACATCGACGTGCCCGCCGATGAATGGTGTTCCGCTCGCTTTGGTCAGGCCTTCACGCATGCGGTCATTGGTTCCTCGTTTCGGGGCTACTACTTCCAAGATCTCGCCGACACCTCGGCCTCCGCGGCGCTCGCCATGGTCTCCTACGGTGCGCGTCCCTTCGTGACGCTCACCGCGGATCCCGGGCTTGAAGCGATACCCCAGGCGCTCGCCTCGGGCCTGACCGTTCACTACGACGCTCGCGTTGCTCGCGTCGAACGCGACGAGGCCGGCGCGGCTGTGGTTCTTTCCAACGGGACAACGGTCGAGGCGGACCGGGTTGTCCTGGCGGTGCCGGCTCCCGCTGCGAGGATCCTCCTCGCGGATCCCTCCCCGCTCGAAGGGAGTCTCCTGTCCACCCCCTATAGTTCCGGGCTGCTGGCGGTCCTCGCGTGCAGGCGTCGTCTCGAGGAACGGGAGCTGGGGGGCGCCTACGGCCTGCTCTCGTCGCCCAGCCAGGACGGTCCGATCGCGGCGCTGTGCGTGGCGAGCCGCGCGGGGCACGCGGCGCCCGGCTCAGACGCCTTGACCGTCATGTTCGACGGGCGGGTCGCCGAGCGCTCGATCTCCGTGGGGGAACCCGACGGCGAGGTGATGACTCGGGCGGTCGCGGCGCTGTGCGAGCTTGCACCCTCCCTGGAGAACGCGGTTGACCGGGAAGCGAGTCGCGTCGTGAGGATCCCCGCGGCGATGCCGACCTGTCGGGTCGGCCGATCCACTCAGGTTGGGCGCTACCGCAGCGAGCGCGGTGGCTCGGTGATTCTGGCGGGTGACTACTTGGCGTTCCCGTGGTCGGACTCGGCTGCCCTGACGGGGCTGTGGGCCGCGAACTGTGCGAGGGTATCGGGCGAGCGCGACTGAGGAACATGCGGTTGCGCCGAGTCGAGCGTGCGCGGGTCATCGCGTGTTAGCAAGATCTGTGGGGCGGTAGCGGTTTGTGGTGCTGGCGATCGTAACTGGCGAAGCTGTCGTGGGCTGCGTAGGGATAGTTTGTCTCGTGCCGTCTGGTGGTCCATTGTCTCGCACCTGTGGTGCCTGAAGAATCCGGCTTCATAGCACACCGTGTTATTACCGACGATGAGCGTCGGATAATTCATCATGTTTGTCGATTGAATAGCCCCACGCATGTTGAAGAAAGTATGTCAGATAATCAATGCGGTGAAGGTGGCAGTGCAGGGTTGAAGGTACGCGTATGCGCATCAAAGGGAATTTGTAGTAACTATCCAAAAGAGTTGTCTGATACTAATTGGAACAAAATTGTAATGCGAACTTTAGGCGCGCCTCTGTTTAGTCGTCAGACGACTGTTTTGCGCTTTGAGAGCCACGTCTCAGTGATCTTAGAATGCAAAATGAGCAAACAATTGGACCCAGATCGTCCGCAATATAGGCGACGTTAACGCGTTCCGCGCCAGTATTGATATAGGTCGATTTTGGACGAGTGAGGTCCGGAATTCTGAGAAATAATTTGGGACCAAGGTCAGGACAGGGTGCAAGCCTTGTCAATAACATTGACAGTACAAGGTCCCGCGAGTGCTGCTGGTGACCACGCTTCATGGTTAACGGTGATCAGAATAGTGGCTCAATGTCGACAAAATCGAAGATTATCCATTCATCGATGAAGATCGAATGACGGCTGTGGGGCGATGTCAACAACCTGATATTCCAGCCCCTTGAATTCATGAAAGGTGGTCGCAGTGCTGAGCATGCTCACTCAGGAGCGTCACGCGAATGATCTGACGCCTTCCCATCGCTTCTTCCTGCTCGTTCTGGTCTCCATCGGCAGTTCCATCATCTACACCCCGTCTACCTGCAGTACGTCTTTGAGGACCCGTTGGGTAAGGCGCTGATTGCCTCGAGTACGGATGCCACCTCACGATTGAGGACGGTCCCGCCATAGTGGCGCACGATCTGACCCGCCTGGATCTCATGATCATCGGCGACGCCGCGGGCTTCACCCTCAACGCGGGCCTGACCATCCGCGGCATGGACCTGGCGGCTGGCTCCGCGCTGGCGGCTGCCGAAGCCATCGAGAAGGCCTTCCAGACCATGGACTTTGGCCAGCAGTCGATGGACCAGTACCGCGTCCTGCTCGACACCAGCTTTGTCGGCAAGGACATGGCGACCTATGCGAAGGCCCCGGCCTTCCTGGAGCACCCGCGCATGTACAAGGACTACGGCAAGCTCGCCGCCGAGGTGTTCTATGGCATCTTCAACCATGACCTGACGCCGAGGCGCCACATCCGCAAGGTCGGACTCGACGCCCTCAAGGCGTCGGGCCTGAAGCTGACGCTGATCATGGGCGATGTCCTCGTGGGCATCCGCGCCCTGTGACGGGATTTCTGAAAGGAGGACGAGCAATGGCTCAATTCGTCATCGAGAGTGTCCCCGCCCGCCTGGCTGGGAACACCTACTACCTGGATGAGGAAGAATCCCACATCGAGGTCAATCAGGAACTCGCTCGCGCCACTGGCGCTGGCGCTCTGCTCGAGCGTGTCTGCCCGGCAAAGGTGTACTCGGTCGAGGCCGACGGCACCGTCGGCGTTGAGTACGCGGCGTGCCTCGAGTGCGGCACCTGCCTGGCCGTGGCACCGAAGGGTGTGCTCAAGTGGCACTACCCGCGCGGTAGCTTCGGCATCATGTTCCGTGAGGGCTGATTCAAACCCCACAAGGCGTGGCCGAGAGTTGTGCCTGTGGTGAGGCGGTGGGAGCGTTAAGCTCCCGCCGCCTCACCGTTTGTGTATGGAGGTGAAGTGTCGCTTAGTGCTCGATGTGCTCGTGGCGCGCGTGCTCGGGGCATTCGAGCTGGAACGTGGAGTGCGCGATGGGGAAGTGGTGGCACGCGCATTCGCCCAGCTCGTGGACGATACGGTCGCGCGAAGGCCCGTCGGCCTCGTGCATGACGGTCACGTGCGCGGTGACGGTCACCAGGTGCGAGGATACGGCGGCCACGTGCAGGTCGTGCACGTCGAGGACGCCGTCGACGCCCATCATGTGCGAGCGCAGCTTGGCCACGTCCACGCTGGCGGGTGCCTGCTCCATGAGGATCGCAACGGAGCGGCGCAGAAGCGTGAGCGCTCGCGGTGCCATGAGGACGGCGATCAGGAGTGATGCGATCGCGTCGGCGCGGGTCCACCCGAAGGCCCACTCGGCGCCGGCCGCGACGATGACCGCGAGGGACCCGAGCGCGTCGTTCGCGACCTCCAGGAACGCAGCGCGCATGTTGAGGCTCGCCTCGCGACCGCCCGCGAGGATCACCAACGACGCGACGTTCGCGACCAGGCCGATGACGCCGACGAGGAGCATGGGGCCGGCCTCGACCTCGGGCGGGGATACCAGGCGCCACGCGCCCTCCCACGCGACCATGACGCAGATGACGAGGAGCATGCCGGCCTGCAGGGCGGCGGCCAAGACCTCGGAGCGCGCCCACCCCCACGTGTGCTTCTCGTCGCGCGGGCGCTGCATGAGGCGTGCAGCGACCAGCGCGATAACGAGGCCGGAGGCGTCCACGACCATGTGCCCCGCGTCTGCCGCCAGCGACAGGGAGCCCGACCAGAAAGCACCGACCAGCTCGGCGACAACGACGGCACCCGTGACCGCGAGCGCCCACCCCAGGCGCGCCGCAGACGCCGACGAATGGGAGTGATCGTGCGAGTGCGCGCCGTGCTCGGTGCCCGGAGAGTGCACGTGATTGTGGGAGTGGGCCACGGCCTCGTCGACGTGGGACGAGGCAGGGGCTGATTCCCGGGGGGGAGCGGGTTCGTGCGGGGCGGTGGGGTTGCTGTCGGACATATGCCCTACTCTACGGCGTGGTGGCATGAGCGCGGGAGAGCCTAACCTAACATGTATGTTGCAGATCACTGTTCGGCTGTCTCTTCTTGGGACTGGGTGCCCGGGTCGCAGTGTGACGGACGACGTATCCTAGGAGGCAGAGCGCGGGGAACCCCGCGACTGAAGGGCACACGCCCATAGGACTGTAAAGGAGTGCCACATCATGGCAGAACCTCGTATCGTCACCGTCACTGGCGCAGCCGGCAACATCGGCTACGCTCTTCTGTTCCGCATTGCTTCCGGCCAGCTGTTCGGCCCGGACGTGCCCGTCAAGCTGAACCTGCTGGAGATCCCGCAGGCCGTCAAGGCCGCCGAGGGTACCGCCATGGAGCTCGACGACTGCGCGTTCCCGACCCTGGCCGGCGTCGAGATCTTCGACGACGTGAACCGTGCATTCCAGGGCACCAACGTCGCGTACCTGGTGGGTGCCATGCCGCGCCGCGCCGGCATGGAGCGCGCCGACCTGCTCGAGGCCAACGCGGGCATCTTCGGCCCCCAGGGCAAGGCCATCAACGACGGTGCCGCCGATGACGTGCGCGTCCTCGTCGTGGGCAACCCCGCGAACACCAACGCCACCATCGCCCAGAACGCTGCGCCGGACGTCCCGGCGTCGCGCTTCACCGCGATGATGCGCCTGGACCACAACCGTGCGGTCGCGCAGCTCGCCCACAAGACCGGCGCCGCGAACGCCGACATTAAGGACGTCGTCGTGTGGGGTAACCACTCGGCCGACCAGTACCCGGACGTCTCCTTCGCGAAGGTTGCCGGCAAGCCCGCGACCGAGCTCGTGGATGAAGAGTGGCTGTCCAGCTACTACCGTCCGACCGTCGCCAAGCGTGGCGCCGCCATCATCGAGGCGCGTGGCGCCTCCTCGGCCGCCTCCGCTGCGAACGCCGCGATCGACCACATGTACTCCTGGATCCACGGCACCCCCGTCGGTGAGTGGGTCACCGCCGGCGTCATGTCCGACGGCACGCACTACGGCGTCCCCGCCGGCCTGAACTTCGGCTTCCCCGTCACCTCCGACGGTGGCGAGTGGCAGGTCGTCGACGGCCTCGAGATCTCCGACGCGACCCGCGCCGGAATCGACCACAACATCAAGGCCCTCCAGGAAGAGTACGACGCCGTCAAGGCGCTCGGCTTCATCAAGTGAGCGCGCGCCCGCAGCAGCGGGCGGCGAGGACGGTGGGCGGTCCCAATGGGGCCGCCCACCGGCGCGCCAGGCCCCCGCGCGGGGGCCTCCGCCTGTCCCCCCGGGCCTGGTTCCAGCCCCCGGTCGCTGCGCGGCACCGCCACCAGCCCCGGCCCAGCAGTCCCGCGGCGGTGCGGCGGGCGCGTCTCAGATGCTGGCTGGGTTGAGAAGTAACCCTGGTAGTCTCGAACGGCAACGGTTGGACACGTGAAAGGCGCCATAGCAGTGAGCCCAACACCTCCGTCGGATTTCGAGGCAATATCGGCGCTCGCCGCCTACACCACTGACCTGACGGGAACGCGGAAGCGGCCGTGGCTCGCCCCGGGCGCCCCCGGACAGGGCCTCGTCAGGCCCACCCAGCTCGTCGCCAGCGAAGGCAGGCGGGACCTGGCCGACACAGCCGCGCGCCTCGAGGCCGGCGCGCCCCTGGTGGGGGGCGGAACGGACGGCTCGACCTCCCCGCTCGCCGCCGCAGTGGCCGCCGCCCTCGCCTTCTTCGCCTCGCTCTACATCCCCAAGTACTGCCTCGACCTCAACCACGCGATGACCAGGGTCGGCGAGGGCCCGTCGGTCTTCGCCCTCGTGCTCTTCGCCCTCGCCATGGCGCTGCCCGTCACGATCTTCAGCAGGCAGATCAGCTCCAGGCCGTCGCACCCCCTGTGGCTGGCCTGCCTCATCGGGGCAGTCGCCGTCCACGTCATCGTGGCCGCGCTGGCGGCCCTGGGCGCCTCCAACGACGCGCTCAAGGGGGTGGGGGAGCCGATCGCCCGGACCGGGGTGCTCTTCCCCGTCATCCTCGTCCTCGTACTCGCCTTCGTCACAGCCGCACTCAACGGGATGGAAGAATGACACTCGCCGAAGAACGCAGGGCCATCGCCCAGGAAGCGGCCCTCGTGTCCGGGGCGGCGCGCGCCCACGAGGCCAGGGCGCACGCGGAGCTCACCCGGCGCCTCGCGGACTCGCGCGCCGCGCTCGACTCCCAACTGGCCTCCATCGACGCCGCCGGAGCGCGCAGCGCCGCCCGCCTCCAGGAGGAGGGCGCGGCGGCCCGCGCCTCCTCGTCCCAGCAGCTGCGCGCCCTCTACGACAGCGCGCGCAACGCCAAGCGGGGCTGCGAGCCCGCGCCCCTGACGAGGATCGGGACCCTGGAGGGGGGCGCCCCCCTGGCGGTCGGCCTCACCGAAGGGCCGGGCGTGCTCGTCTCCTCGGCCCACGGCGCCGCGCCCGCCCACGACCTCGCGCTCGCCCTGGCGGTGTCCCTGGTCGAGGACATCCCCCTCCAGCACCTGCGCATCCACGTCTACGACCCTCGCAACTCCCTCACGATGGCGCCGCTGGGCAGGCTGCGCGAGGCCCGCGCCGAGTCCTTCCCCGCGCCCCTCATCACCGAGCGCGACCTGGAGAGCGCGCTCGACGACCTGCTCCGGCACGCCTCGGCGACCGCGGAGCTCCTGGCGGGCGAGGGCGAGCGCACCCTGTCGGGCCTGTGGTCGCGACTGGCGGTGCCCCAGGGCGAGTTCCGGGTCCTCGTGCTCCTCGACTACCCCAGTTCCCTCAGCGAGAGGGCGCGCGAGCAGCTGCGGGCCCTCGCCTCGTCCCCCGGACGCGGGGTGTGCGTCATCGCCGCCGGACAAGGGCCGGGACCCGGGCCCGACGGGGACGGCGCGCTGGCCGGGGCGCTGACGGACGTGCGCGTCGACCGGGACCGCGTCGCCATCAGGGCAGCAGGGCGCTGGGCCGTGGGCGCCCCCCTGGCGGTGGACCCCGCCCACGTGGGCGCCGTGGTCTCCGCCGCCGTCGCCTCGTCGAACGAGGTCGAGGGCCCCACCTACCCTCTCTCCGAGTTCATCGAGGGCGGCGAGCCCATGTGGTCGCGCTCGAGCGCGGACGGCCTCAGCGCCGTCATCGGGCGCACCCGGGGCGACGCCCTGACGATCCGGCTGTCCAGCCAGAACCCCGCCATGCCGAACATGCTGGTGGGCGGCGCCGTCGGCCAGGGCAAGTCGAACCTGCTGCTCGACATCGTCTACGCGCTGGCCTACCACTACGGGCCCGACGAGCTGCGGATGCTGCTCCTCGACTTCAAGGAGGGCGTGGAGTTCCGCCGTTTCGCCGCCAACGACGAGGGGCGCGACTGGCTGCCCCACGCGCGCCTGGTCGCCCTGGAGTCGAACGCCGTCTTCGGCGCGTCCGTCCTGTCCTACCTGACCGACGAGATCCGTGCGCGCGCCAACACCTTCAAAGAGGCCGGCGTTGGATCCTACGACGCCTACCGCGCCCAGGGCGGGTCCATGCCGCGCCTTCTGGTGGTCGCCGACGAGTTCCAGATGCTCTTCGAGGGCAATGACGACGTCGCCCGCGACGCCGTGCGCGCCCTGGAGCAGATCGCCCGCCAGGGGCGCTCCGCGGGCATCCACCTGGTCCTGGCCTCCCAGACCCTCTCCGGCATCCGGGCCCTGGCCAACAAGGAGCAGGCGATCTTCGGGCAGTTCGCCTCGCGCCTGTCCCTGAAGAACAAGGCCCAGGAGTCCGAGACGATCCTGTCGCGCGGCAACCGCGCCGCCGCCGACCTCACCTACCGCGGCGAGGTCGTCCTCAACGAGAACTTCGGCGAGGACCCCAGCCGCAATATCCGCGGCACCTGCGCGTGGGCGCAAGGCGACTACGTGCTCGACCTGCAAAGGCGGATGTTCGCCGCCGCGCCCCAGGGCCCCGCGCCCACCGTCTTCAACCCCTACGCGCCCGTCGCCTGGGAGCGCCACGACTCCGTGCCCTTCGCCCGGGGGCGCTCCGCCGCCACCGACGGCATCGACCTGGGCCGCCGGATCGGCGTCGACGAGAACCCCGTGTGGCACCCGGTCATGGGATCCCGGCCGATCGGCCTGGCCATCGTCGGCGAGCCCTCGCTGGAAGTCGACGGGCTCATCGCGGCCGCCGCCTCGTCGTTGGCCCGCGTCCGGCCGGGCGCCCCCCTCACCTTCCTGGTCGGCTCCTACGGGGACGCCCCCGTTCCCATCCGCCTCATCGCCTCCCACCTGGAGGGACGGGGCGTGCCCGTGCGCGTGGTGACGGGGGAGGGGGCGTCGGCCCTCCTGCGCGACGGCCTGCCCGCTGACCAGGCCGTGGTGCTGGTGGACGCCGACCAGCTCATCGACTTCACCGACCCCATCGAGGGCGAGGACGTGCCCCGCTTCGGCGAGCCCCCCTCGATCCGCTCGCGCCTGGCCGACGTGCTCCACGACACCAGCGCCGCAGGGCATCCCGCGGTCGTCACCGCGTGGTCGTCCTACGCGGCCCTGGAGGGCGTCGTGGGCCGGGACCTGCGCGGCGTCAGCGGCGTCGCCCTGGTCGGGCAGGACCGGCGGACCCTCCACGACGTGTCGGGCGACTTCTCGCTGGAGCCCCCCGAGGAGTCCCCCCGCTTCGTCTACGTGCGGCCCGGCGCCGCCAACCAGTCGTTCATCGGCGTCCCCTTCTCGCTGCCGACCCCCAAGGAGGAACGGTGAGCATCGTCACCGACTACAACGCCCAGCTCGCCCTCTTCGCGGGCTCCCTGGAGCAGGCGCAGGACCTGGGGGCGCGCGCCGAGGCGGAGGCGGCCGCCGAGCGCGAGTGCGCCCAGTCCGAGGCCGCGGCCCGTGACACGGCCGCCCGCGAGGAGTTCGACCAGCTCCGGCAGGCCGCCGAGCAGGCGGAGCGGGCGCGGGCCCTCATGGAGGTCGCGCCCCAGACGGTGCCCGAGGACCAGATGATCCCCGTCGGCGAACTGCCCGCGCGGGCCGCTGCCGTCCTCAGCGGCGCCCACGCCCTGGTGGAGCGCGAGGCGATGCTCCGCCAGATCGAGGAGGCCGACGCCCGCAGGCGCGCCAGCAAGGCCCCGGCAAACCAGGGCCGCACCATCATGCTGGTCTGCGGGGCGCTGGGACTGTGCTACATCCTCCTCGGAGCGATCGGCGCCGTCTGAGGCGCCGCCGACACCCACTGACGAAAGGACCCCAATGGCCTCCATGCTCGGGCAACTGCGCGGCGAACTGGCCGACTTCCAATCCGACGCGACCAGGACCGGCCGCGAACTGGAGATCTACCTGAGGCGCTTCAGCGTCCAGCAGGGCCGGATCAACGCCCTGATCGGCGGGTCCACGCGCCGCGTCGACGCCGAGTTGATCAACACCCTGGAACAGGCGCACCGCCAGCTCACGCACGCCATCATGGCGTTGGACGTCGTCGCGAAGTCGACCGGCGAGTACGCGGACTCCCTGTGATGGACGACCGGTCCCAAGAGGAGGAAAGGCGCAGGCGCCTCGCCGAGGCGAGGGGCTGCCTGTCCGACAGCGCGCACTACTCGGCCAGGGCGGTCAGCAGGCTCGACCTGCTGGCCTCGCAGCTGCGGGACCTGATGGCGGACATCGACGCGACCGTGGCGGGCTCCCTGACAGGAGCGGACGCGCGCCTGTACGGGGCTGCGAACGAGGTGCACCGACTGGTGCGGCGGGCCTGCGAGGCGGCGTCGACGGCCTCGCGCAGCGCCGAGCGCGGCGCGTCGGAGCTGGGGTGAGGCGCCATGTCCGCTGTCACTGAGATCATCGCGCGCCTGCTGGTCATCTCCGAGGAGGCCGAGCACATCCTGGCGGCCCTGGACGGCGCCGACGCGGATCTGGACTCGGCCGGGCACTACGCGGAGCAGGCCGGGCGCGTCTCACCGCAGCCGTGCGGGGAGGCGGCCGCCGCACTGGCGGCCGAGGCGAAGCGGGACATCGCGTCGGCGCGCGGCGCCCTCTCGGATCTGCGGGCCGCCGCAGCCGGGTACGCGGGGACCCTGTAGGTCCCGCTGGCCTCAGCCGGAGGGGGTCCTGTGGGCCTGGGCCCTGCCGATCGCAACCGCGACAGCGCGCTGCGAGCGCCCGCCCCCGCCGCGGGGGCCGAGGCAGTGCCAGCGCGCGCAAAGCCCGGAGCATGTTCCCCCGTCCCGTCGCCAGGGGCGGGAGTTCGGGCAGCAGGCCCTACGGGGCCACCCAGTCGTAGGCCTCCCTCGGGAAGCGCCCGCACACCATGACGGTCCCGCAGCGCTGGAATCCGAAGGACTCCAGCGCCCGGCGCATGGGAACGTTGTCGGCGTGGGTGTCGCAGCGCAGGTGGGGCGACCTCTCCGCGCAGAACGCGAAGGCCGCTCGCGCGGCGCCCGTGCCCCTCACGGAGGCGAGGCGGTGGATGACGTGGTAGGGCGCCTCCGCCCGCCAAGCCCCGTCGATCGAGGCGTAATCGGATTCCGGGCCCGGACCGAAGGCGAACACCGCGAGCGGCCCCTCATCGTCCTCGACGAGGAAGCAGCGTCCTCGGGCGATGTCATCCTGGGCGTCGATCCTGCTCGGATAGTGGGCGGGCCACTGGTCGGCGTTCCCGTTACGGCGCATGAACGCGCGGGCATGGTCGTAGGCGGACTCGATGAAATCCATGTCGTCGAGGCCTGCGGGCCGGATTCTCATAGGGACAGACTACGTGGCCGCGCCGACCGGAATGCAGCATATGACGGAACATTGTAGAGTAACCTCAGGTGTTCCGCCGACGCCCCAGGTCCCGGCGCGGCGACCCCCGGAGAGGGCACGTCGCGTGCACATATGAGCGCCCTCCGTCCAGGCAGCATTCGCGCGCGCGCCCTCGTCGTGCTCCTACGTGCGCAGAGCCCGCAGTGAAATAGCACACCGACACAATGGACCCATCGCTCCCAGCAGCGGTCGGGGCCGGGAAGACTTCCCCACGCCCCGCGAGAACGATGGATGTGGAGACCAACGTGGGTTTCAGAATCGTAGTGGCAGCGGACAGCGCGGGCGTCGATTACAAAGAGATCCTCAAGAAGGACCTCGAGGCGGATCCCCGGGTCGACGAGGTCATCGACGCGGGACTCGCCCCCGGCGAGGACGTCGACTACCCCCATGTGGCGGTCAACGCCGCGCGGATGATCGCCGACGGGAAAGCCGACCGCGGGCTCTTCGTGTGCGGCACTGGAATGGGCGTGGCCATGGCCGCGAACAAAGTCCCGGGCGTGCGCGCCTCCGTCGCGCACGACTCCTTCTCCGTCGAGCGCCTCGTCCTTTCGAACAACGCGCAGGTCCTCGCCTTCGGCCAGCGCGTCATCGGCATCGAATTGGCCAGGCGCCTTGCCAAGGAGTGGCTCGGCTACGTCTTCGACGAATCCTCGCACTCGGCGCCCAAGGTCGCTGCCCTGCAGGACTACGACGCCGATCCCTCGCGCCCCGTGCCCGGGGCCCTCACGGCCCACAGGGCATAGCGGCCCTGCAGCTCCGCGCGCCGGGCCCCCTC
>ERZ773063.1117-NODE-1117-length-16362-cov-4.404060_pt1 | contig 16362 bp, 19 predicted proteins | sample MGYA00580625_ERZ773063 | MGnify/ENA primary metagenome ERZ773063 (study PRJEB29015, sample SAMEA2738022) | human oral metagenome | biome: human oral; feature: human-associated habitat; material: dental | place: China | collected 2042 ...
AATTAAATTAAATTTTTTATTTATACTTTTTTTCTTTTTTCAATAATTTTATTTACAATTGTATCTCCAATAAATTGTATAATTTGAACTAAAACAATAATAACTATTGTAGCTTGCCATATAATTGCATAATTTTGATTTTGATAACCATCCATTACAGCCGAATTTCCTAATCCTCCACCGCCAATAGTTCCAGCAAGTGCGGAATACCCAATAAGTGTGATAATTGTCAAAGTAATTCCATGTACTAACGAAGGCAATGCTTCTGGTATCATCACTTTTAAAATTATTTCTTTAGAAGTTGCTCCCATTGATTTTGAAGCTTCTATTAATCCTTCATCCACTTCTTTTAATGCTCCTTCAATTATTCTTGCAACAAATGGAGCAGCACCTAACGCAAGTGGTATAATAAACGGAACACTTCCAATGGAAGTTCCCACAATAAATCTCATTAATGGAAGCAACAAAACCATTAATATAATAAATGGAATTGATCTTGTTATGTTTACCAAAATAACATCTAAGATTTTATGCAGTGATTTATTCGGCTTAATTCCTTTCTCTTCAGAAGTAACCAACAAAATTCCTATTGGAAAACCAATAATTAATGAAATTAAAGTCGCAATTCCAACCATATAAATTGTTTCCCAAAGTGGTACAATCATATTTTGAAATTGAAAAAATTCTATCCAATCAAATCTCATAAATTATAACACCTCCGAATCTATTTTATGTTTTGTAAGCCAATCTATAATTTCGTGAACTTTTTTTTCATTCGCTGTAATTTCAATAAGCAAATTTCCAATTATGATGTTGCTTACTTTGTCAATAAAGCCACCTAAAATATTTACTTCCACATCGAAAGTTCTTATAAGTTCTGCAATATAAGAACGGCTAACTTGCTCTTCGTTATATTTTAATTTTAATCTCAGTTTACCGCCACTGCTATTTTCTTTTCTTCTCTTAATTTCTTCTTCCGTTCTAAAAGTATCGTGTGACAAGTGAGCGACAAATTCTTTAGTTAGTTCATTTTTGGGACTTAAAAATATTTGTTTTGTAGTTCCACTTTCAACAATTTCCCCATTCGACATAATCGCAACTTTGTTACATATTTTTCTAATCACTTCCATTTGGTGAGTAATTAAAATAATAGTTATCCCAAAATCTTTATTTATCTGTTTTAATAAATCTAAAATTGAATTTGTAGTTCTAGGGTCAAGCGCTGAAGTCGCTTCATCAGACAGAAGTATTTTAGGATTATTCGCTAAAGCCCTAGCAATTGCCACTCTTTGTTTTTGCCCTCCTGAAAGTTGTTCAGGATAATTTTCTTTTCTGTCTGAAAGTCCAACAATTTCAAGCAATTCATCCACTCTTTTATCAATATCAGCTTTTTGCCACCCAGAAATTTCTAGCGGAAACGCAACATTTTGTGCAACATTTCTCGAATTTAGCAAATTAAAGTGCTGAAATATCATTCCAGTTTTTTTCCTGTATTCTCTAAGTTCCGCTTCATTAAATTCCAAAATATTCTTTTTTGAAAAATCAGAGTCTGTACCATTTGAATCAGCATTTTCTTCAACCAGAATCTGTCCTGAAGTCGGTTCTTCAAGCCTATTTAATAGCCTTATAAGTGTTGATTTTCCAGCGCCGCTAAGCCCCATAATTCCATAAATATCGCCCTTTTCAATCTCAAGATTTATGTTATTTACTGCAAAAATCTCTTTTCCATCGGCTAATTTATACTTTTTTACCAAATCTTTTATTTCTATAAAACTTTCCAACCATTTTCACCTCTTTCATATTTATTTTGCTTCTAATATTTTTGAATAATTTTAAAATTAGAATTATTATGGTTCATTATATCATTTTTTATGTGTATATGCAAACGTTTTTTTGATTTTTCAAAAATATTAATAAATTGTATTTAAAAATTCTTTTACACGATGAGATTCTGGATTTTCAAAAATTTGTTTAGAAGTTCCTTTTTCCAATATTTTCCCATTTTCCAAAACGACAACTTTATCTGAAATTTCTTTCACAAAATTCATCTCGTGACTTACAATTAACATTGTTATTCTTTCATTCTTCAATTTTCTTATAATATCTAAGACTTCTTTTACAAGCTCTGGATCAAGTGCCGAAGTCGGCTCATCAAAAAGCAAAATATCAGGTCTAAGTGCCAGTGCTCTAGCAATTGCCACTCTCTGTCTTTGCCCTCCCGAAAGCTCACTCGGAAAATTATCAATTTTATCGGCAAGTCCAACGACTTCCAAAACTTCTTTTGCAATTTTTGCAGCTTCACCCACAGAAGATTTTTTCACCAATTTTAGCGTTCTCACAATATTATTTCTCACCGTCATATGCGGAAATAAATTGAATGATTGAAAAACCATCCCTGTTTTTAACAAAATCTCTTTTTTTAATTTTCTATCCTTCAAATTTTTCCCTTCGATAAGAATATCGCCATCGGTAATTGTCTCCAAATCAATGATACATCTCAAAATTGTAGACTTCCCACTTCCTGAAGGTCCTATAAGCGAAACGACTTCCCCTCTATTAACAGTCAAATTTATATCGTGCAAGACTTCATTTTCACCAAAATTTTTTCTCAAATTTTTTACTTCAATTATTTTTTCCATTATTTAACTCCCAATTTCTCTTTTTTCTGCCCAATTTTATATTATATTCTAACTTTATTTCGTTTTTCAATAACTTTAAACAATCTGTCAATACAAAAACTCAAAATCAAATAAATGATAATTGCACAAATATAAGGAGTTATTGTGTAAGAAATATTCGCCAAATCTTTTGTTCTCTTCATAACTTCTGTAACAGCCAAAATATACATAAGCGATGTGTCTTTTATAAGGGTAATTGCTTCATTTCCCAGAGTGGGAAGAACTCTTCTTAGCGCCTGTGGCAAAATAATATAAATTATTTTTTGCCAATATGTATAACCCAAGACTTTCGCAGCTTCGTGCTGCCCTTTATCAATGCTCTCAAGCCCACTTCTTATAATTTCAATAAGATACGCTGCATAATTTATCACAAATGTTATTGCAACAGCCATATAAGCCGTCAAAGTTATACTATATCCTTTTATTTTTATAAGCGGCAATCCATAGTACACCATCAAAAGTTGCAGCATAAGCGGCGTTCCACGAAAAATCCAAGTGTAAGTTGAAATCAAAAATTTTATAATTTTATTTTTCCCAGTATATGACAGCGCACCTAAAATTCCTAACGGGACGGAAAATACTATCGTTGTTATATACAACAGAAACATACTTGGCAATGTCTTTACAAGTTCAAAAAATATTTGAAAAAAGGTCATTTTTTCCATATTTAATCTTTAAACCATTTTGAATAAATTTGCTGATAAGTCCCGTCTTTTTTCAATTCTTCAATTGCCTTATTAATTGCGTCAATTAATTTTGCATTTCCTTTTTTAGCAGCAACTGCATATTCTTCTTGCCCAAAATCTTCTTTTAAAATTTTATATAACTCTTTTTTAGCTTGTGTTTCTTTTACTTTTTTTGTATATTTTGCCAAAACTTCATCTGCTACAATTGCATCCACTCTTCTAGCATCTAAATCCATAAACGCCTGGTCATATTGAGCGTATGTTTTAAATTCTTTAAATTTCTTGTCAAATCCAGATTTTTTCACAGCTTCTTCCCCACTGCTCTGAGTCTGGCTTCCAACATTTTTTCCAATTAAATCATTTTTATTTTCAATTTTTTCACCAGCTCTTGCAACAATAAGTTGATGCACTGTCAAATAAGGATTAGACATTTCTGTCTCCTTTTTTCTTTCATCCGTAATAGTAAGTCCATTCCAAATCAAATCTATATTTCCTGCATTCAAGTCCAAAATTTTAGAATCCCAGTTTATCGGTTTAAACTCAACTTCACTTCCAATTTTTTTAGCAACTGCACGAGCTAAGTCAATGTCAAATCCTACAATTTCACCTTTTTCATTTTTGAATCCCATCGGAACAAATGAGTCATCAAGTCCCACAATAATTTTTTTTGGGATTCCATCTTTACTAACTTCTTTTTTTTCATCTTTTTTAACACTGCACATTACAAACAACAGCGCCGCAATCATCAGTAACAATACTTTTTTCATTTTTTACCTCCATAATTTTAATATTTTTCCTTCAAAAAACATCATTTTTCAAATAAACAAGGCTTTCCTTTGATATACATTATTTTACCATAGATAATTTGAAAAAGCAATGGAGCCAAAATGAAAAAAAGATCTTTAAATAAATAATTCAAAAAAAATCACAATCAATTAAATTAAATTTAAGACTGTGATTTTTCTTAATATTTTAAATATTTTAGAATGTCCTATAATATTTTTTATTTTTTATAAAATTATTTTACAGATGCTTCATAAATTTCTTTAATAGCTTTTGCCAAATCTTTATTAAATTCATCATCGCTTTGTTGTGCTGACAATCCTTCAGTCAATGCTCTTGAAAAACTTGCGATAACTCCTTTATTTTTAGCAAGAATTTCGTTTGCTTCTTTTCTTGGGTAACCTCCTGATAATGCGACAACTCTTACAACTCTTGGATGTTTTGTCAAATCTTCATAAAAGTTTTCAACTGTTGGAAGTGTAACTTTTAACATAACATTTGAAGTTTCAGGTAATTTATCAAGATGTTTTTTGATTTCATTTTTCAAAATAGTTTCGCATTCTGCTTTGTCAACATTATGAATATCTACTTCTGGTTCAATAATTGGAACAAGACCAGCTGCAATAATTTTATCTGCAACTTCAAATTGTTGATCTACAACTTTTGCAATTCCTGTTTGAGATGCTTTTTTAATAACAGAACGCATTTTTGTTCCGAAAATATGTCTTTCATTTGCTCGGCTCAAAAGATCGTCCAATCCTGGGATAGGTTTCATAATTTGAACTCCATCTTCCAATTCTTCTAGTCCTTTGTCAACTTTCAAGAAAGGTAAAACTCCTTTTTCTTCCCACAAAAAGTCAGCTGTATATTTATCGTCAATTTTTCTATCCATAGTTTGCTCAAATAAAATAGCTCCTACAATTTCTTTATCACTAAAAGCAGGACTTTTTATGATTCTTGTTCTCATTTTATGAATTAAGTCAAACATTTCCGTATCATTAGAATACTCGCTTTCATCAATTCCATATAATTTTAATGCTTTCGGAGTACTTCCACCACTTTGATCCAATGCTGCAATAAATCCTTTACCATTTCTCATTCTTTCTAATCTTTCTTTCATCGCAATAATCCTCCTAATTTAAAATAGTTTGATTCACAAACTTCTCTTTCTATTTTTATGATAACACTTTTTTTTAAAATGTCAAGAGTAAAAAGTAAAATTATTTTTATTATTAATTTTTCAAAAATTACATAAAGTTCCAACTTTAAATTTTATTTCTCCATTTCCCACCACTTTCAATTTTTTAATCTCAACTGCCGTTTTTGGAAATAATTCTGATTCTTTTTCAGAATCTATAATTTGAAGCACAACCGTTGCAATTTTAACATTTGTTCTTTTTGCAAAAAATTTTGCATTGAACAGAAGATTTCCATCAAAATTAAATTCTCCCGTCAAAAGTAAATTACTGTAAGAAGTTTTGGGATTTGAAATAATTTCAAACTCCGTTTCGTAATCAATATTTACTAAAAGATATTCCATCAAATTGAACTCATTTTTTTCAAACATCTTTTTTCTCCTCTTAAAATTTTATATATTAAGTATTTTAGTTATGTCACATTTTTTGTTAACATATCAAAAAAACAGGAGAAAGTTTATCTCCTGTAAAAAATTATTATTTCATTATTAATGTTCCATAGATATTTTTTAAGTCTGTTTCACTTCCTAAAATATTACTTGCATTTTTGACTGTTGCTTCAATATTTTTGGCTCTTATGGATTTTATCATATTTTCTATGCTTTCAGTCAATATCTTGGCATTTTTCTTAAGTTTCTCATAGCTTTCCTTGCTTATATTTTCTTTTCTAGCATCTTCAAAAGTTAGAATTTCAATATTTTTATACGATTTTTTTACTTCTTCTTTTAATTTTTCCAAATTTGCAATCTCATTTTCATCGTAGCTTAAATTATTTTTTGAAAATGCCTCTTCTGAAAATTTATTTATGTCATTTACAAATTGAACTACACTTGATTTAACTTTTTTATTATTTTTCTTAAATTTTTCAGCTAATTTTTTATTTAACAAAATCGACATTTCCTGCAATGAAGTTGTCAAAATTTTGTCATTTTCTTTTCTTGTCTGTGAGACCAGTTTATATTTATCATTCAATTCTTTTACTTTTCCCAAATTATCTGCTTTATACTCACCTTTTTCAAAATAATCGTCTATCTCGTTTAGCACCTTTTGTTCTTCAACAAGCGATTTCAAAAGATTTTCCGCATTTTTGTCAATAGTTTCAAATTTTGGATTTCTTTGCATCACATCTTCCAAATCTCGAATTTGGTTTCCCAGCAATTTTACTGAACTTTTTATATTTTCAATGGCATCATTCCCTTTTAAATTAGTTAAAACCTCTCCATTTGCATTTTTAAATTTTCCCTCATCAATTCCATCAAATAGCATAAGCCATTCATCTGAATTAGGTACTTCGCTTATTCTCACATACTCCGTATATTTAGATAGACGGTCGGAACTTAAATCATCTTTGACATAAGTAATTTGCGCTTTATCTTTTGCACCACTTTTACTGCCATCCTTTTTTCCGCATGAAACTGTGACGAGTAATGCTAAAACTCCAATAAAAATATTTTTTTTCATAGTTTTGCCTCCATTATTTATAAAATTTCAACTTTTGCATTCAAACTATAGATAACATCTTTTCTTTCAACTATAATTTTAACTTTTTCACTCAGATCTATATCTTTTTTTATTTTTTCTAGCAACTTTTTTGCAGGATTAATTGCAATGGCGTTTCCCACATTCTTAAACATTGTCAAATCACCCGTCGTATCTCCATAGGCGTAAGATTTTTTTAAATCAATATTATATTTTTTTACGAAATCAGAAATTGCTTTTTGCTTGCTGTCGGCATCCCACATCGGCACCACTTCCCCCGTAAAAATCCCATTTTTATTAACTTTATAAATAGAAGCACGATAATCCTTGACTCCATATTTTATAGCAAGTTTACTTACCAGAAAATCTGGGCTCCCAGAAATTATGATGACCTTATGATTTTCATTTTTGTGAAATAAAAGTCTTTCCCTTGTATAGCGATAGACTTTGTCGCCTTTTAATTCCATCACCCTTTTTGCTATAAAATCCATATCACTTTTACTAAAATTTTTTAACGCTTCTGTATATGTTCTAACCAGCTCATCTAAATAATCATCATAGTCTCCAGTTCTATTTTCCCACTTAGAAAATTTTTCTTTTACTTTCAGCTCCCAGCTCGTCATATCTATATATTGATATTTCAGTAACATTTTAAAATGTTCAATTAATAGCGAATCTCTGTAAATCGTCCCATCTATATCAAAAAAAGCCGCTATATTCTTCGTCATAACTATTCTCCTTAAAATTCATTTTTTTTGTGAGAAATATTGCCATAAATACTACTATAAAAATACCACATATATTTAGAAAAGTCAACTTTTATTAATAAGATTTTAACGTAAAAGCAAAAAGGCGTTGATTTATTTTTCTAATCTGTTCTAAGTGCTTCCATAGGTTCCAATTTTGCCGCTTTTTTAGCTGGATAAACTCCAAATACAAGTCCCAACATTGTAGAAACAAATATACATACAAACACTACACCTGGACTTAATATTGGAGATGTCTTAATAAATATACCAATTAAAAGTGCTAAAGAATACCCAATTATAACTCCAATTATACCTCCAAAAAATGTTAAGATTACCGCTTCAATCAAAAATTGCACAAGAATGTCCTTCGTTCTGGCTCCCAATGCTTTTCTTAGGCCAACTTCCCTTATTCTTTCAGTAACGCTGACAAGCATAATGTTCATTACCCCAATTCCACCTACAAATAGCGAAATTCCAGCAACTCCGCTTATAAATAAAGTTACCATATTTAAAATATTATTAAATTGATCTAATCCAGAACTTTCTGATCTCACATTATATATGTCAGGAGAACTTCCTCTTCTTGACATCAAATCTTTAACTTCCGCCATTGCGATATTTAATGAATTTGCAGAAGCCACCTTTACTTGCAGTTCTTCAAACTTATTTTGCTCTCCTCCATTGACAAACACTAAAAACTGGTTTGGTATAAGTCCGCTCGATGGCGCACCTCCTCCACCTCCAAAATTTAGACTTGAATAGGGATCTTTATACACTCCGACAATGACTAATTCATATCTGTTCTTTTTAAAGTTTAGAGTTACCTTTTTTCCTATCGGGTTTTCATCTGGATACAGCTGCTCTGCTGTCGAACTGTCAATTATTATGAACCTTCCATCTTTTTTATACTCACTGGGTAAAAATTTTCTTCCTTTTACTATAGTAAAATTTGATATTTTAAAATAATCTTGCGTAACTCCTGTTCCCATAAACATTTTTGTATTTCCATCAACTTCAATTCTGGCAAAGGCACTGGAAGTTGGACTAACCGCTTCAACTTCTTCTATTTTTTTTATATTTTCAATATCTTTTTCTGTCATCAGATCTTCGCTTTTATAAGTTTGTCCAGGAGAGGTATCAATCGAAACATTGAAATTTCCCACTCCTAGCTTATTTAAGTCTCCCGTTATGTTTTGCTTCATTCCAGCTCCCAATGATGACATCATAATAACTGCTCCAATTCCAATTATTATACCTAACATCGTCAAAAATGACCTCACTTTATAACTAAATAAATTGGATAAAGACAACTTTAGCGATTCCAAAAAATCCATTTACACTCCTCTCCGGTTTACGACAATTTCATCTTTTTCAATTACGCCATCCTTTAATCTAATAATTCTTTTACAATGCTCGGCGACATCTTCTTCGTGAGTTACCATAACAATCGTTGTCCCTTTATCGTTTAATTTTTTAAAAATTTCCAAAATTTCTTCAGTCGATTTGGAATCCAGATTTCCAGTTGGCTCATCTGCCAAAAGTATATTTGGACTATTAATGATGGCTCTTGCGATTGCAACCCTTTGTCTTTGCCCTCCAGACATTTCATTTGGCTTATGGTGAATTCTATCTCCAAGTCCTACACTTTCAAGTGCTTCTATCGCCCTTCTCATTCTTTCTGACTTTTTTACCCCTGCATAAAGTGCTGGAAGTGCAACATTTTCAACAGCATTCATTTTGGGAAGCAAATTAAAAGTCTGAAACACAAATCCAATTTTTTCATTTCTTACTTTTGCCAGTGCATCGCCTTTTATTCTAGAAACATCTTGACCGTCTAAAATATATGTTCCTGAAGTCAGACTGTCAAGGCAGCCCAAAATGTTCATAAGAGTAGATTTTCCACTTCCACTTGGTCCCATAAATGCGACATATTCTCCTTTTTTGACTGATAGATTAAGTCCTTTTAATACAGTCAATTCCAAATTTCCATTTTTATACGTCTTTACAACATCTTTTACATCTATCATAGATTTATAATTCCTTTATCAGATTTTAAATTTTTTTACATAATTTTACATAGGTCCAGGACCTCCTGGCGCTGCATCACCTGCTGGTACACTTTCTACATTTTGTTGTTTTATTATTTTTTTGTTATCTTTTTTAGGTTTTTTAGGATCAGCAATTTTTATTTTCTGACCATCTTTTAATGTTTCGTCAACAATAGAAATTATATTATCTCCTAAGCTTAATCCAGAAGTTACTTCATAATAAGTTTCATCACTGATTCCCACTTTTACTTCTCTTTTTGTAATTTTTTTATCCTTTCCAACTATAAACACAAAATATTTTCCATTTTCATTTATTACTGCGCTATACGGAATTTTTATAATATTTTTTCTCTCTTTATAAAAAATTGTGGCACTTATTGTAGTTCCTGGTCTTAAATTTTTTGTATCGTTCATTTTTATAGTAACAGTCGTGTTACTTTCATCTAAATTCTCACTTTTTTTAGCCACTCCTGAAATTTGCGATACATATCCTTCGACTTTTTCTCCTTTAGGCAATGCATCTGATGTAATTTCTACTCTTTGTCCCACTTCTATATCTTTTACTTGCGTGTCTGATAAACTCACTTCCACTTTCATATTTTTGGAATCTGATACCTTGAATAAAGTTGTTTCAGTATTTACTTTATAATTTTCATCGGCGGTCATCTCTGTAATAACTCCATCTACTGGACTTGTTATTTCATTTTTTATAAGCGTCATATCTTCCTGCAATGTCGCTAGTTCCAATTTTGCAGTCTTTAACGCTGTCCTTGCATCTTCTATGTTAGTTCTTTCTTCGCTATCAACGGTATCTGATTCTAGCCTAGAAGTTCTTAATGCTTTTCTTGCATCATCCACATTAACCCTAGTTTCTCCTCCAACTTTGTAAAGCTCTTCAGCGTTATGCAAATCTCGTGACTTTTGCTGAATTTCCAAACTTTTAGTTTCTTTTTTTCTTCTAAGGGAACTTTGAGCACTAGCTAAATTTCTTTCATATTTTTGAATTTCCAAATTTTTCATCTGTATTTTTCTTAAAGTTTCATTTTTATCAGCTGGATAAAATGTAACAACTACATCTCCCTTTTTTACATTATCACCCGTTTTAAAAAATACATCTTTTACTCTTTGGCTGGAACTCGTATAAACTGACACTACATTATCCGATACAACTTGCCCTGTCTTTGAAACTGATAATGAAATATCTCCCATACCAACTTTTGTTACTTCATATTCTATTCCTTCTTCCTTTTTTCCACAGCTGATTAGACAAAATAATAAAACAACAAAAATCGAAAATATTTTTGCAATATTTTTTTTATCTTTTAAAATATAATTTTTCTTCACAAAATCACCTCTTTTTATTTTTTCTCTTTTTATGCTATTCTTTATTTAAAAGTAAACTTATTATAAATTCTTCTTCATAAAGTCTCCAAACTCCTTGTCGTTAAATAACTAAAATATAATTTTTAATTTTTTTATAAAATTTAGATATAATATTATTTATAATATTTTATTTTTTTGGTAAATGCCGCAAGTTCATTTTTAGCTTTTTCATAATCTTTTACAGCTTTTCTGTACTCATTTCTTTTTTCCACATAATTTTCAAAAGTATCAACTCCCAATTCGTATTTTTTCGCATAAATTTCAGAGTTTCTCTTTGTGATGTTCATAGTGTTTTCAGCAGTTATCTCATTGGTTTCATAAGTCGTATAAGTTATCATTTGCTGTCCTACATTTGATAATAGCTCATTTTTTTTCTGCGCATACTGTAGTTCCAATTTTTCTTTTTCATTTTTCAAATCTTCAATCGTATCGTTGTACCTTTTAAATGTTTTAGTAACGCCAAGACCAAATACAACTGAATGATTTTTTAATGAATATCCGACATCCGCCGTCAATTTTGGATACTTATAATCTATTGATTCCTTTCTCAATTTTTCATCATTGAGTTTGCCATTTAACTCAATCGACTCCGCTTCTGACAATCTCAAATCATAAAAATCCTCTTTTTTTAATTCAACTTTTTTTAAATCTTCAAGTTCGCTTTTTTCAGGCAATTTCACATTATAAATCATAAATTTTTCTCCCAAAATTTTTAACTCTCTTTCAAGATTTTCATATTTTAACTGGGAATTTTCATATTCTGTTTTTGCCAGCTCAAAATCATAAAGCGTTGTCGTTCCCAAATTCCATTTTTCCGACTGAATGGCATAATCTCTTTTACTGTCTTCCAGTGTCAATTTTTCCTGCTCGATTTCTTTTTCTTTATTTTTATAATCTTTATACAAATCAATTAAATCCCTAATTTCAGAATTTTTAGTAGTCTCATTATTTATTTTTTGAATATTTCTTGAAATATCATTAGTACTTTTATTATATTTATTGTCGCTATACCCAAAATAATCATTTAATTCTTTAGAAATTCCTATTTTATTTTCTGTAACCTTTTTATTTCTAAAATTATACCCATTTTTGTAATAAAGCATTCCGTATTTCACATTATTTTCCATAGTTAAGCCATCAAAATCCCCGTGTAATGTATAATTACTATCAGAAGTTACTTTAATTTCATTCCAGTCACCATTTTTTAAAGCTTTGTCTTTTATGTCATAAGTTTTCATATTAACTTCGTTTATCTTGGTTGTATAAGAATTTTTTTCATACTGTGAAATCACGTCATCAACGTTAATCCCATAGCTCAAAGTTTCCATAAAACAAAACAGTATACTTACATTAATAATCTTAATATCAAAAAATGTTTTAAACATCACTTTCCTTTCTCAAATAAAACTATTATAAACAAAAGTTTCATTTTAAAAAATTTTTTTTATTATATCATATTTTTTTGACAAAAGTATGACAAATTTTTAATATTTTTTTCAATTTAGAGTATAAAAGCCTAGGTAGGCTTATTTCCAACATTAAACATAATAAATTAAAAATAACCGCTGTCTTTTACAACAACGGTTATCTAAAAATTCTAACTGTCTTCTTTTAGGTTATATTTTTTTACATAATCTTCCATCATTTTCACTGCTATTGGTCTATTAAACCTTCTCGCAAATTCAATTACTGTTAGTCCCCATTTATCTTTTACTAAAAGAGGAAGTCCTGGTTGAGAAAATATCAGTTGGTATAACGGTAACATTTCTATTTCAGGGGTGCCGATATTAAATAATTCTTTGAAAGAAACCGTTTTCTCTTTCTTATATATTGTTGTTATATCTGCTCCCTTTTCCAATAATGTCTTACACAAAATTGTTGTTTTTACTATATCTTGCCATCCAAGAGAAAATAATGGAAAAAACATACTCATTCCATCTTCTGTTATTATTTTAACATCAGCTCCTTTATTTATTAGAAAATTTGCTATTTTATATCTTTCTTTTGATTTTGTATTACATAATGCTGTGAAAAGTAAACTTCGTCCTGATGGACTTATTTCATTTTGATCTCCTTCTTTAAATATTTTTAAAAATTCTTCATATGTTCCCATATCTGCTGCTGAATAAATTGTCATAGCTTTGTCCTTTCTCTATTTTGTAGGTATTTTCATTTGTTGTTTTTGAATTATATTTTGTATATTATTTATATAATCTGGCTTATATTCTAATAATGGTACTGTTTTGTATTTTTTTCCACACCTTGCTTTAAACCTCTATTTATAAGAAACTTTCATTTTTTCTATTCAGACTATTAAATATTTCTATAACTATATTTTAACAGACAGATTGCTTTTTAGCCATAGCAAAAACCTCCAAATATTATACAGTTATTTTACCATATATTATTTAGAGGTTTACATAAAATGTTTTACACACTCACACAAAAATTTTGGACATTTTCAATTTCTTTTAGATTAATCCTAATAACGGTTTAAATATATTATTCATTTCCACAAATTCTTCATAAGTAATATCTGCCTTGTCATTAAAGATAATGTATATACCCTTTTCAAGTAACTGAACTTCATTCGCTTTCCCTTTGAGTCTTTCTAGAATCTCTTTCTTAGGTATTTTTATTAGCTTAGTGTAACTCTCTTCATTGAAATACATCACTGGGGATAGTGTAAATAATACATCTTCCAGCATTCCTATGTTACAATTTTTCTCCTTCAGTTTTAAAAATTCAGGATTTATACTTTCTCCATAAGTTCTTGTTTCCGGAGTTCTTCCTTCCTCATAAGCACCATTATAAGCTACATATAAATCAGCAACATAAGGATCAAAAACATTTATCACCTTTGGAAGATCATCATATATTATTTTCTTATAGTCTATCAGCTTATATGTTATTTTAAAATCATACTCCAGAGAATCCCATCTTCCTTTCTCTGAACTTTCATCTCTCCATATATAATCTCCTGATATCGAAACTCCTTTTGTTTTAGAATTTTTTGTACGATAATAGGCTCTTATTTCTACACCAAAATCTGGCACTTCTGGAATCTCACTATCTTTCAATCCTAAAGGTGCTTCCAGTTTTGACAGTCCTTCCATAACTTTCTCATGTCTTTCTTCCATTGATTCATTTACGTCTACTTTTCTGTATAAGTGAATTGTTCTTTCTACTTCCTTCATTTCTTTTTTTCCTTTCTATGAATTATTTTCTAATTCTTATTTCATCAATCGTATCTTCATAAAATTCATTATTTTCAAGCCATTTATCAAAATGTCCTTTTGCTTTTTCGTCTGGAAATTCATATATTACTTTAATTTCTGGATTTTGATTTTTAGCTTCATTTATTCTATCAAATGTTTTTGTCAAATTTTTCATAGCACTTTTATTCCAATAAGGAACATTTCTCTTTGTATCGATAAGATAAGTTGTACCATTCCTTACTTCAATTCCATCAAATTTAATAAAATTCATTCCTCGAGGGTTAGAGTTATCATATCTTAAAGCAGGTATTATATTTTTGGGTCCTGATGGTGTTTGTTGCATCATACTTCCTGTTAATCCCCATTGAAATTCTTGAGCCTCGAGTTTTCCAGCAGGTTTTTCAAACATATATTCAACCCCTCTATTAGGAGTAGCATTGCTTCCTCTTCCTAATTGATTTAATTCACTTCCAGACTAATAAATGTTCCATTACATTATTGAGAATAGTTTCTCATTCAGTAATTAAAAACCAAAGTTTTTTTTTCAAGTTTTCAACTTTTTGATTTATATTATACATCTCACTATTATTATTTTCAATATATACACAGTAGTCACTCAACCCTTCATGTGGAGGAAAAAGGCTTTTTAATTATTGTAATTTTTTGTATTCTAAAGATTCTTCTTCTTCCCAATGATATGCAGCATAAATAAGATTTTTTGTCAATTTTTGTGGACCTATAATTATCTTACACCATCCTTTATTTATTACTTTCCAATGCCAATCAAAAGGTATCCTTCCATCTATAATTTCTAGTTCTGTATCCAAAACTTCAGAATTATCCTACAATAGAAATAATTTTTTTTGACTGTCTAAAATGACAATTCCAAAAACTTCGTAGATCATTTCATTTTTTTTTAATTTTATTTTCATTGAATATTTTCATATCCTATCTTTTTATTTTAAAATCGTCAATTTTTGTTATTTTTCCATTTTCCATTTTTCCAACACAATGTACTCTTATGTTTTGATTATCAAACATATTTCGATGATTATACTCATATTTACACCATTTTAAATTTTTTGTTTTTTCAAACATACATTATGAAAAACCATAAAAAATTAAACTATATTCCTTTTATTTCATTCCAATTTTTATCTAGTACAAGTTCTTCCCATTTATAACCATGACCGCCACTTCTATTTTTTATGTGTTCAATTTTATTATATCAAGTTGATTTAAATTATCTAGAACTTGGTTTAGGATTTACACCATATTCTATATATAACTTATTTAATTTTCTTCTGCCAAATACTCTTTAGATGTCAAAATATTATATTTTTTTATTATACTACTAACTTCTTTACTTTTCAATAAAACTGGATTTATTTCTTTTATTTCTTTAATAAATTTTTTAGTAGTTATTTGTATTTCTGATATAAATTCTTCAAAATTAATTTTTTCCTCTTTGAAAAAAATATTCTTATTCTTATCTTCATCATAAAATTTATTATATACTTTTACAATATGTGAATTTGTTATTTTTGATTTTACTTTTTCTTCTTCAATTTGACTTATGTATAATTCGTTATTTATTCTCTTAAATTCGATCCAATTTTTTGATTCAATATCCATTACAGCAACATAATCCTTTTTTTTCAATTCAATACAAATTTCTAAAAAAATTATTATCCATAAACTTATAATATCTTGAAGTTCAAATAAATCATCAAATTCCTCTTTTTCTTTTTCATCACAAAATTTTTGATCTTTATACCTTACAATATAATTATACATTTTATCATTAATTAAAAGTTCAAAAGCTCCATAAATCATACTATATTCTTCTTCAAATTCTTTTATCGAAATATTTTTTAATTTTTTTTTCATACTATCGTATATTAAGTAATTAAATTTAAACATAATTTTATTTTCCTGCTTTCTTCACTAATTTTAGAAATTCTTCATAAGATATTTTATATGAACCATACGAAGTACGCAAATTAGCATTACTTTCCATATAAATCGTAACCTTTTCACCTTGATAAACTGTTGTATACCTACCTTTTATTTTTTTTCTTCTTTCTCTATTCCAGTTTTTATTTCTTTGTAATCTGTTTTTATCGTATTATTTGTATGAAT
>ERZ773063.1120-NODE-1120-length-16337-cov-6.806351_pt1 | contig 16337 bp, 11 predicted proteins | sample MGYA00580625_ERZ773063 | MGnify/ENA primary metagenome ERZ773063 (study PRJEB29015, sample SAMEA2738022) | human oral metagenome | biome: human oral; feature: human-associated habitat; material: dental | place: China | collected 2042 ...
GGGGGCTTGTCGGCAGGCTTACGTCTACTTGATGACGCCCAGCGTACGGCCGACTTTGATGAAGGCGGCGATGGCCTTGTCGAGGTGCTCGCGCTCGTGTCCGGCGGAGAGCTGCACGCGGATGCGCGCTTGATCCTTGGGCACGACCGGATAGTAGAAGCCGGTCACGTAGATGCCTTCGTGCTGCATTTCGATGGCGAAGTCTTGCGAGAGCTTCGCGTCGTACAGCATCACGGCGCAGATGGCCGACTGCGTGGGCTTGATGTCGAAGCCTGCCTCTATCATGCGGTCGCGGAAGTAGGTCACGTTGCGCGCCAGCTTGGTGTGGAGCGTGTCCGACTCGTCGAGCATCTTGAACATCTCAATGCTCGCGCCGACGATCGACGGGGCCACGGAGTTGGAGAAGAGGTACGGGCGCGACCGCTGGCGGAGCATGTCGATAATCTCCTTCCGGCCCGTGGTGAATCCGCCCATAGCGCCGCCGAAGGCCTTACCCAGCGTACCGGTGAAGATGTCGATGCGTCCGTAGAGGTTGAACTGCTCCGCTACGCCGCGTCCCGTCGGCCCAACGACGCCCGCAGAGTGCGACTCGTCGACCATCACCAACGCGTCGTAACGCTCGGCCAGGTCGCAGATCTGATCCATCGGCGCCACGTTGCCGTCCATCGAGAAGACGCCGTCCGTCGCAATCACGCGGAAGCGACAGCCCGCGGCCTCCTTCAGGCAACGCTCCAAGTCGGCCATATCCGCATTGGCGTAGCGGAAACGTTTGGCCTTGCAGAGGCGTACGCCGTCGATGATCGAGGCGTGGTTGAGGGCATCGCTGATGATGGCATCTTCGGCCGTGAGCAAGGGCTCGAACACACCGCCGTTGGCATCGAAGCAGGCGGCATAGAGGATCGTGTCTTCGGTGTGGAAGTAGCGGGCGATGGCTTGCTCGAGCTCCTTGTGGATGTCTTGCGTACCGCAGATGAAGCGGACGGAGCTCATCCCGAAGCCACGTGCATCCATAGCTTCCTTGGCGGCCTTAATGAGGCGTGGGTGGTCGGAGAGGCCGAGGTAGTTGTTGGCGCAGAAGTTGATCACTTCCTGCCCCGTGCTGATCTTGATGTCAGCGGTCTGAGGGGTGATGATGATGCGCTCCCGTTTGTAGAGCCCAGCTTCATCAATGGCCTTGAGTTCCTCGGTGAGGAACTTCTTCATGTTCTTAAACATAGTCTTGTGTATGGTCTAGTGAACTTGCTTGCGGTAGGGGAGGAGCGTGGGTGCCTAGCCCTTGCGACGGATGGTCTCGATCATGTCTCGAGTCATGGCGGGCAAGTCGTACTCGGGCTTCCAGTCCCATTCACTGCGGGCACAGCTGTCGTCGAGCGAATTAGGCCACGAGTCGGCGATGCTCTGGCGAAGCGGGTCGAGCTCGTAGGTCATCTGGAAGTCGGGGATAAGCTCACGGATCGAGGCGGCGATACCTTCGGGGTCGAAGCTCATCGAGGTCACGTTGAAGGAATTGCGATGGATGAGGCGACTGGGGTCGGCTTCCATCAGTTCGATGCAGGCACGCAGTGCATCGGGCATGTACATCATATCCATATAGGTGCCGGGGCGCAGAGGGCAAGCGAAGTGCCCCGTACGTACCGCCGCATAGTAGATATCTACAGCGTAGTCGGTAGTGCCACCTCCTGGAGGGGCTACATTAGATATAAGGCCTGGGAAGCGGACGGAGCGGGTATCGACGCCGAAGCGCTTCTGGTAGTAATCGCTCAGGAGCTCGCCCGTGACCTTCGTCACACCATACATCGTCTTGGGTCGCTGGATGGTATCCTGGGGCGTCAGATCATGAGGGGTCTCAGGGCCGAAGGAGCCGATGGAGCTGGGGGTGAAGACAGCGCAACCCGTCTCACGTGCTACCTCAAGGACATTGAAGAGTCCACCTACCCCGATATGCCACGCTAGCTGGGGCTTGGCTTCGGCTACGGCGCTCAGCAGGGCTGCTAGATTGTAGATGGTGTCGATCTTGTAGCGGTGGACGATCTCGGTGATCTGCTGTGGGTTGGTGATGTCTACCACTTCGCAGGGGCCTGTCTCCAGGAGCGCCCCTTTGGGAGGAGCTGCAGGGATGTACCCTGCCACGACCACGGGGTAGATACGGCGGAGCGTCAGTGCTAGCTCGGTGCCTATCTGCCCTGTAGAGCCGATGATAAGGATGTTTTTCATACCTCTTGTTACTCGTGTTTATCTTGCGATGTCTCGCCGAGCAGGGTATCTTCTGTAGACGCTGCAGGTGCGAGGAATACCTAATATAGTGCGTACAAATGCCCTTTACTGTGCAGTAAATGTAGCTATTCTCGTTGAATGGGGAAATAGTTCACCTATAGCCCTCATCTAAGCCTCTGTATGCAAGCTCTCTAAGCTCCACTAGGCTGGACGGAAGAGTCTATATACCTTTGTGCCTAGTCATCATAGTTTTTTTAGGAAATGCGCCACTATCAGACCTCTACCTTAGCCTCGGGGCTGAGGATCATCTTGGCAGAGGAGCCCCAGGCTACGGTCAGCTATCTCGGGCTCGGGGTGCGTGTCGGCTCACGGGACGAGTCGCTACGCTTCCACGGCCTCTCGCATAGTATCGAGCACATGCTCTTCAAGGGGACACGCCTCCGCTCCGCCCCTCAGCTCATCGAGCGTATGGAGGCTGTCGGCGCCGAACTCAATGCCTTCACGACCAAGGAGGAGACGATGCTCTACGCCGTCTGTCCGTCGGTCTATGCTCGCCGTTCGCTCGCTGTACTGCTGGACATCGCTCAGCATAGTCGCTTCCCCGAGGAGGAGTGGGCTAAGGAGCAGGAGGTGATCCTCGATGAGATCCATTCGTACGAAGATAGCCCGTCGGAGCTGATCTTCGATGAGTTCGAAGATCAGGTCTTTCGCCCCCATCCTCTGGGGCATGCGATCCTAGGGACGGAGGCTTCGGTGGGGCGCATCACCACAGCACATCAGCGACGCTTCTACCAGCGCCATTACCGTCCCGAGCGAATGGTGCTCTTCGCCCAAGGAGCGGTATCCATGGAGCTCCTTGAGGAATATGCTTCCCGTGCCTTCCCTGAGGGTATAAAGGAAGGGGAAGGCAAGAACGAAGGGACAGGATCCAGCCCCAGCTATCGCTCCGAGGCTCGGCACGTAGTGCGTCGGCGAGGCACAGCACAGAGCCACGTCCTCATGGGTTGCCCTGCCTTTGACCTCTTCGACAGGCGAAGGCTCGGGCTCAGCCTGCTAGCCAATATCCTCGGAGGCAATGGAATGAACGCCCGGCTGAATATGGAGCTTCGGGAGAAGCGAGGGCTCGTCTACCACGTCGAGTGTAGCTATACCCCATATACGGACTCCGGGCTCTTCTCCATCTATTTTGGTTCGTCCCACCGAGCGGAGGCCGAAGCTGTGGAGCTGGTCTACCGTGAGCTAGAGTGTCTAGCGAAGGAACCTCTGACGGCGGCCGAACTCACGGCAGCTCTGCGTCAGACACGGGGACAACTCCTCGTCGCCTCGGACAATAAGGAGCAGCACTTCCTCACCATGGGTAAGAGCTTCCTCCATACCGGGCGCTTCGACACCGACGAAGAGCTCTCCGAGCACCTCGCTACCTTGACTCCCGAGGGGCTCTATGAGACGGCACGGGAGCTCTTCCAGCGAGCAAACTTCCACACGCTCATCTACCGCTAGGGGAGGAGAGGATCATAGTCTCCCGAAGGGACCCATTCATGGGGTACACGAGGGGGTCATTCATGGGTCGGTCGACCGACCCATGAATGACCCCCTTTGGTGACCTATGGATGCCCCTCTTCGCCTAGGTGAGGCGGAAGGAGCGTCGGTGGATGGGCGAAGCTCCTAGGCGAGCGATCGCCTCTCGGTGAGCAGGCGTAGGGTAGCCCTTGTGCCCAGAGAGCCCATAGCCTGGATACTCCTCCTCTAGAGCGATCATGAGCTCATCACGGTGGGTCTTGGCCAGGATCGAGGCTGCTGCGATGCTGGTGAAGCGGGCATCCCCCTTGACGACGCAGACGTGGGGGATGTCGGGATAGGGATCGAAGCGGTTGCCGTCGATGAGTAGCAGTTCGGGGCGGAAGACAAGATCGTCGATCGCTCGATGCATCGCTAGGAAGGAGGCATGGAGGATGTTGATCTCGTCGATCTCGTCGCTAGAGACGATCCCGACCCCCCAGGCGAGGGCTTCGCTCTCGATGATGGGGCGGAGTGCCTCCCGTTGCTTCTCGGTCAGTTGCTTCGAGTCATTGAGGAGCGGGTGGGAGAAGTGCTCGGGGAGGATCACCGCTGCAGCTACGACGGGGCCTGCTAGACAGCCTCGACCAGCTTCGTCACAGCCACACTCCACGAGGGGCCCTTCACTCCAGCGGGAGGCCAGCGGGGTAGGCTTCTTCGGCGTGCTCATCTCCCGCTAGCTGAGCATGGGGACGACCCTATGGAGGGCTTCGAAGAAGCGGTCGACTTCCTCACGGGTATTGTATAGGGCGAAGGAGGCTCGGGCGATGGCCTGATGCCCGTAGCTAGCGAGCAAGGGCTCGGCGCAGTGATGCCCCGTGCGGATGGCGATACCCATACGGTCGAGGAGCGTGCCGAGGTCGAAGGGGTGGATCTGCCCTATGCCGAAGGAGAGGATCCCCCCCTTGCCTGGAGCTTCGCCGAGAACAAAGCTCTCGGGAAACTCCCTCCGCAGTCGCTCCGTAGCGTACTCCAGGAGCTCCTCTTCGTGCCTAGCGATGGTCTCCAGCCCGATCTCTCGCACGAAGTCGAGCGCCACAGCGAAGGCTCGTGACCCGACGTAGTCAGGGGTACCCGCTTCGAACTTAAACGGAAGGCTATTGTAGGTCGTCTTCTCGAAGGTCACCTTCTCGATCATCTCTCCGCCTCCCATGTAGGGGGGCATCCGATCGAGGAGCTCAGGACGACCGTAGAGCGCTCCGATACCCGTAGGGCCGTAGATCTTATGTGCGCTGAAGGCATAGAAGTCCGCACCGATCTCCTCGACATTGACGGGAGTATGGGCGACGGCCTGTGCTCCATCCAGCAGGACGAGTGCCCCAGCCTCGTGAGCCAGACGTGTGACCTCCTTGACGGGATTGACCGTGCCGAGGACATTGCTGACATGGGCGATCGAGACAAGGCGGGTACGCTCGGAGAGGAGGCTACGGAAGGCATCCATATCCAGCTCCCCGAGGGGCGTCAGCGGGATGACCCGAAGTCGAGCACCTCGGCGGGCACACATCAGTTGCCAGGGGACGATATTGGAGTGGTGCTCCATGGTGCTGATGAGCACCTCGTCACCCGGCTTGAGGAAGAAGGCTTCTCCGGCGCAGAAGGCTACGAGGTTGATCGCCTCTGTCGTCCCTCGGGTGAAGATGACCCCTTCGGGAGAAGGGGCGCCAATGAAGTCGGCGACGCTCCGTCGGGCAGCCTCGTGATGCTCCGTAGCGAGCTGGCTCAGGTAGTGGACGCCCCGATGGACGTTGGCATTCGCTTCGTAGTAGGCGGCTTCGATGGTCTGGATGACACGGCGGGGCTTTTGGGTCGTCGCAGCGTTGTCCAGATAGACCAAGGGCTTGCCATAGACCTCTTGGCTAAGTATGGGGAATTCGTTTCTTATCGCTTCTAAAGATTCCATGTTCGGGAGTACTCTAATAAATTCGTTTACAAAAGTACGCAATAACGGGTGCTTAGCTATGACTGCGATGGTCATACATCCTTGACCCCCTGCCAAGCGACCCACGGTAGGTCGTCCTTGCGACCTACTTTGGGTCGGTGAGACGACCTACCGTAGGTTTTTTCGGCGACCTACCGTAGGTCGTTTTCCCCGCCCTCGGGAGGCCCGTCTGGAGCACCTCGGAGGAGGGGCTTAATCAATAGCGAATCGCCCCCTAAGACCCTATGCGTCTTGGGGGGCGATCGGCTATCGTTGCTTTGGGAGGAAGTTACTTCTGGGGAGTCGCTGTGCGAGCTAGTGAGGCGGGACGAACTTCGAAGTCACTGGTGGAATTGTTGTCATCGACGAACTTCTTCCCGTCCCACTTGCGGATGAGGGCGAGACCTGAGTACTTCTGCCAGTCACTCTTGGGCGTGTTCTTAGCCGCTACCTCAGTGACGGCATTGTAGCCCCTGTCGTAGGTATTCTTGTAGGGATTGATCTTGTAGCGACGCTTGGGGCAGACGGTGATGCAGTCGAGGGCCTTGGAGAAGGGGATCTCGATGGCGTAGAAGTCGGCGAAGAGGCTATTGGTGACATTGATGTAATGGCGGTAGCCTGGACGCTCCTTGGTATCCTGATAGTTCTCACGGAAGTCCTCTGGAGTCCAGGGGAGCTGGATGAGTACAATACCATTCTGCCCAGAGAGCTGCTTGATGGCGAAGTCGGAGTACTTCTTTCCCTTGCTGTCTACACCGGTGAGGATGGGGACGAGGTCGGGGACATTGGGGTTGTTCATCCCCTGCTTGTCGTAGTCGCTGTGCGTCCATTCCCAGTCGGCCTTGGTGAGGTCGAGGAGATCATCCACGCCCTTGTAGCGCTTAGGATCTTCGGGTTCTTCGCCGTACTCCTTCGCCTGCTTATTGAGGCGGATGAAGTATTCCTTGGCGTGGTCTATGGCGTACTTAGCGATGACGACGGTCTGCCCTGGCTGGATAGGGTGCTCCTTCCCACTACCAGGGAAGTAGGAGATAGCTTCGACCCCGATGTACTTACGACGGAAGTCCTCCTTACCGGCGAAGGTGCGTTCGTCCGAGGGGTCAAGGGCCGTGGTGCAGAGGGCATGCCCGTCGAGGTACTTGACCTCGGAGGTGGGGTTGTAGATGGAGATGTACTGGTCATCTTCGTACCACGACTTCACGGGAGCCAGTCCCCACTCTTCGGGGAAGCTCTTGGTGACGACGTGACCGATATAGAAGACCTCCTTGATGATCAGGTGATCGACGGAGGAGCGGGAATTGGATCGGCGTCGTGGTGCCTCATTGCGAGCGCAGGCCACGATCCCCGAAAGGACGACCATAGCTAGCATGAGGCGGTATATATACGTGCGCATAGCTGAAATAGGGGGTATTGAATAGAATAGGACGGAGCCCTTGCCCCCACGGGCTCCGATGGGCGTGGGGGCAAGACCGTCAAAGAGGTAGGGCTAAGGCTAGCGTAGCCCTAGAGGGTGATTAGTTGCCTGAGGGTGTAGCCTTCTTGAATCGGAGGGAAGCAGGCTGTACCATGAAGTCGCTGGTGGAATTGTTGTCATCGACGACCTTCTTCCCATCCCACTTGCGGATGACCGCTAGACCTGAGTACTTCTCCCAGTCCTTGGTAGGGGTAGACTTGATGAAGTTGTCGGTGACAGAGGTAAATCCCTTGTCGAAGGTATCCTTGTAGTCACTTGTGCTGTAGGGATTGAGCTTGTATTCCTTCTTGGGGCAGACGATGATGCAGTCTATGGCCTTGTCGAAGGGGATCTCGATGACCTTTATAGCATTGTGGTGGTGGGTGCTCAGAGTATTGACGGTATGGCGGTAGCCACGACGCTCTTGAGTATCGGGATAGTTCTTAGCGAAGTCCTCCGGTGTCCAGGGGAGCTGGATGAGGGCGATACCACTCGTCTCCGTGATCTCCTTCAGACCGAAGTCCACATCATCCTTCTCTTCCTTGTCGTACCCTGTATAGATGGGGACGAGGTCAGGGATGCTGGGGTTGTTCTTACCTTCGCCATCGACCTCGGCATTCGTCCATTCCCAGTCGACCTTCGATAGATCGAGGAAGTCATCTACCCCAGCGTATAGGCTACGGTCTACGGGTGAACCGTTATCCCGATCGAGACGGGCGAAGAAGTCCTTAGCATGATCGATGGCATACTTAGCGATGACTACCGTCTGTCCTGGATTGATCGGATGCTGCTTCCCACTACCAGGGAAGTAGGAGATCGTACTGACACCAAGGTACTGCTTCCGGTAGTCCTCCTTACCCTGGAACTTCACTGCGACCGAAGGGTCAAGCGCCGAAGAGCAGAGAGCAAGCCCATCGAGGTACTTGACCTCTGAGGTGGGGTTGTGGATCGTGATGTATGCCTCGTCAGAGTACCAGTTTGGCCTTGGGGATAGATTGTATTCCTTGGGGAAGCTCTGGACATAAGCATGGCCGATATAGAAGACCTCCTTGATGACCAGATGGTCGACAGAGGAGCGGGAGTTGGATCGACGTTGGGGAGCCTCGTTGCGGGCGCAGGCCACGATGCCAGAGAGGAAGAGCATGGCGAGCATGAGGCGAGCTATTGGAGTGCGCATAGCAGAGTGATTTTAGTCGTTGATGGGTGATTAGAGGAACCAGTTGCCATAGCCCGAGCCACCGCCCGTACCATGCGTCTGGACATTCTGCGAAGCTTCTAGAGCATCTTCGGAGGAGAGACCGATCTCTTGCCCTAGGTAGTAATAATAGGGGTCATTGGGGTCAATGGCTGTAGGGTCGGTGTCGAAGCTACTGCAGAAGACCTTGATAGGTATGTTGAAGCGGAAGACATCCTTCCACTGGGAGTCTGCACCATATTCCTTGGGCTCGTCGGGGTTGAACCAGTCGGAGCAGATGAACTTGCTCAGGAAGACATAGGTCGAGTGGCGTGCCAGATAGGGATCCTTCGGGATCAAAGCCTTCTTACCCTTAGGACACTTCATCACCCGTACCGAGAGGTAGAACTTAGGTAGCACAAACGAGGGTCGGGTATAGCGTCCACCCTTGCCCGTCGTGGGGTCGGTACGTCGGGTGATCTCTAGAGGCCAGTCCCTGTGTAGGGCATCGTTCTCATCGGCGTCGATGTCGAAGTTGAAGTGTCCCTTCAGTCCTACACGATCCTGGTCATAGGGAGCTACTGCCCAGTCAGCATCCTTGCGGGTGAGTGGGGGCAGGAGACGCTGGTTGAAGAGCTCTCTAGCGCCGTCGCCCATAGCATCGTGGATCCACGTATCTCGGTAGGTGTATTCGAAGATCTTAGGAGTAGCATCAGCACGCTCCTTCCAGGTGTTCTTCCCAGCGAAGAAGGGCGAGGGGACGGGCTTTGGATCGATCGTACCTCCGGGCTGCCACTGACCATACTGGTCGTACTTGGTCTGCCACGTGCCACGGCTATCCATCACCTCGTAGGGAGCTCCCTTGTCATCGACCTCACTGACGGTGAAGAAGATCTGGTACTGGTCTGATTGGTTGAGGATGTCATCATTCATCAGGCGACCATTCTTATCGAAGAAGTAGAGGCACAGCCCCCAGCGCTTCAGTCGCCCGCCGATGATACGGATGTAGTTAGGTCCTTTCTTATTCTCCTGCTCTTCGAGGTAAGTGACGGTACTCTGCCGCTGGACCTCGACGGTGGGGTAAGAGCCAGCATTGTTGTGGATGATGACGAACTCCTCCTGCTTCCAGGGGGCCTTAGGATAGACAAAGTTCCCGTGCATCATCCCATCGCCGTGGGAGTGCCCTTCCTTGAACATCACCAGACACGTAGCCCAGTCCTTGAAGGCTCCGTCGGGGTCAGGGTTAGCGAGATTGTCCGTGACACGGATCTTCTTGAGACTGTCGATATACTTGTCAGCACCACTCTGAGGGATGGACTTCTTCAGGAGTGGGTTGTCGTCATAGTTGGGGTGAATATCTCCGAAGACGAACTTATCACACGAGCTCACCGATAGCCCAAGGAGTAGGACCAGAGCGCCGTGCTTGATCGTCTTGTTTATTCCTGTATTCATAGATTCTTCGTAGGGTGTTAGCGGGGGTTACATACGGACGATACTGCGTCGGTAGCGATAGAAGAAGCTCTCGGGCTGGGTAAGCATCTGCCAGAGCTGACTACGCTGTACCTCGGGGTAGAAGCGTCGTACATCTTGGTAGCATTTCTCCTCTCCATCCTTGGCATCTGCTATCACACGGATCGGGAGGGGATAGTCGATGTCGAAGCTGTCCCACCCTGGCTGGATCTGGTTCGACTCCCAGAGATAGCCCTTCTCCGCATTATTGATATTCGTGTACTTAGCAGGCTTGGGGATGTCGCCGGTACGCTGCTGTCCCTTGGTGAGGATATTACATAGACGTACCTGCAGGAGGAAGTCCATCCCTGCCTGCTTGAACTGGAGGATGCCCTTGAAGCCTAGCCTGTCTAGAGGAGCGCCAGCATCGAGACTGCGCTCCTGCTTCAGTAGGCCGACGGTCTCGCCGTAGCGCTGTCGTGGACTGTCGGTCTCTGGGTCGATATAGTCGTCGTTGTATGACTCTTCGAAGAGCTTACCCAGCTCCTCCTCCACGGGGTCGGTATCTCGGTACTCGTAGGAGAAGATCTCGGGGACGAGCTGATTGAGACGCTGCATGTCGATACTGCGCACGAGTCGGTAGGTGATGCCGTCTGGTGCACGGTAGGGGACGAGGGCATCGGGGCGACCGGTGATCTCGATCGATCGCCAAGAGCGCTCGTTGTCGAAGACGGCGCTATTCGACCCAAGCTGGAAGCCTTCGGGGACGTAGATATTCGACGCAGAGAACTTCGTCGCTGACTCTACCTTACCTCCACGGTCGAGGAAGGTGTAGCGGTCTATATAGTGAGGGGTCTCTTCGAGTGTACGTGGATAGGCCAGCTGTAGGGTCTTCTGCGTATCCTTCGCTCCCTTGCTCAGGGTGAAGTGCCCTACACCGAAGAAGTGCTGGTGCATCATCAGAGCCGAGTTGTCTTCATCGGGCTCTACCGTCCCGTCCTTACGTTTGACGAAGGGGAAGTTAGAGAACTGATGGTTGATGAGCATCCCATTCTGATCGTAGTACTTCAGCTCTAGACCGTAGTAGATCTTGTCCGAAGCGATCACGTCGAAGTGATCACGCTTCGTGGTGATGGTCATCTGTCCATTGTCATCCTTAGCTATATCGATCTCCTGGACGATGGGGATGATGGTCTCGTCGCCTGCCACGTGGTAGGTGTTGTAGGTCTCGACCTCTTCGCTGGCATTGGGACCCACGCCGATGGTGCCTCCCTTGTAGCCCATGCGTAGGATGGCATGGACTGCGTAGATCTGGTCGTGCCCCTTGACATCTCGCTCGATCTCTGAGGGTGGAGCCTGGATGAACTTCTTGAAGAACTCGTCTACCTTGTCATTGGAGCAGCTACTCATCAGGAGCAGTGCACCGGCTAAGGGGAGGAGTAGCTTAGTCTGTATCGCTTTCATCAGCTTGTGTGCATTAGAACTTGAATAGGAGGCGCATCGATACATTAGCTCCACGAGCATGGGCGTAGTAGCGGAAGCGGTCTGTGTACTCCTTGTATAGATTGTTGAGGATATTATCCCCGACGAGCATGATCCGGAGGGAGCGCTGGTGAGGCAGGCGTACACCGACCTCTGCAGTCCCATTCAGCAGGAAGTAAGGGTCGGGAGAGTCGCTGACCAGGTCCTTGTCGGGGTCGAAGCGACGCTGCTTAGTCACATAGATGCTTGAGAGGGATAGAGAGGCATGATACTTCTTGTCTCTACTGAGGTCGAAGTCGTATGTCCCTGACAGCCCATAGCGGTCGGAGGGCATGAAGGGTAGCCAATCCTTACGGGTGATATTACGGGCGAACATCCATTCTCCCTTACCGACGAAGCTAAGTCCATCCATGGGGCGAACCGTCGCTTCTATATCACCCCCATAGAGCTGTACATCATCTTGGTCGTAGATGAACTTCGGGTACTTCCCACTCGGGTGGTTGTGGAAGCGATCCTTCCCCGTGCCTATATGGTCATAGATATAGCTACTGATGCGCTGGTAGAAGGTGCTTGGCTCTACGGAGATCCAGCTATTGCGGTAGCGAGCACCGAGGACAGCCTTGTAGCCTCGTTCGCTAGCTAGGTGTCTATTCCCCTCGACCCAGTACGATCCATCCTGAAGACCTATAGCGTAGAGCTCATTGATATCGGGTGGGCGCCAGGACCAACCGATATTAGCACGTACGTCCCAGTTCTTGTCTATTTGATAGTGTCCCGCTAGGCTCGTGGTGAAGTTGCTGTACAGCTTGAAGTCGTCGTAGTACGTGTAGCTACTGAGGCTGGTATAGCCACTGACCGACATCACTCGGAAGTCATAGCGCATCCCGAGGGCTGCCTGTAGCTTGCCGAGCTCCGCCTTGTGCAGGAAGTAGCCCCCCATCGAGAGGGCAGCGAAGTTAGGCACGAAGGCAGGTTGCTTGGTCCCGGGGTAGTTGTAGTTCGTCTGATAGGTATTAGATGTACCGACATCGGTGGTCATCCCCCAGCGGTTCCACTTAGCGTGCCACAGGACATCGGCCTTGAAGGTCTTGAGGATCAGGTCCTGCATCGGGATCCAGCTCCACGTAGTCTTCTTACGGTTCTCGAACTCTTGTCTCAGGTTCTCTTGGAAGGAAGCGGTGAAGTCGATCTGATGGTTGTCGCTGATATTCCACTTCACTTCCCCCTTGACTGTGAAGTGCTGGGACTGCTGGAAGGGGGGCTGTATCTTGTAGGAGAAGGGACGGAAGGTCGATTCGTCAGGGCGCCCATGTTCGAAGCGCTTGATGAGCTGATCGAGGTCAGATACCTTGCTCGCATAGTAGATACCACTACGCTGGTAGTAGAGGCTAGAGAAGAGGGTGGCGGTGATGCGAGACGAATGGTAGCCCGTCATCGCAGACATGCTGATCGTGTTGTAGCCCGTATTGTTGAGGATGTATTCTGCCGTGCGGTAGTCGCCTCCCTTGGTGTACATACCATGTAGACGAAGGCCCCAGCGCTTGTAGCCCATCTCTAGGCTCCCCGATCCGCTGACGCCTCGGGCATTGGTGTCATAGCCCATATTGACATTCCCGTTGACCTTCAGCTTCTCACGCCCATAGGGTAGGGGAGCATCATTCAGCAGGACTACACCACCCATAGCGCCGAAGCCATAGCGGATACACTCGGCACCCTTGACGACCTCGACCATACTTGAGCCAGTGTAGTCGATCTCAGGGGCGTGGTCCGCTCCCCAACTCTGGCTCTCTAGGCGTACGCCATTATTCATCAGCAGGATGCGACTACTATGCATCCCTTGGATCACGGGCTTAGCGATGGTGCTACCCGAACTGATCGAGCTTACCCCAGGGACAGTCTCTAGGAGCTTAGCTAGTGACATAGCACCTCCTCGTTCGATGGCTTTGTGATCGACCTTGGCTGTCTGCTGGAGTTGATTGGTATACTGCTTACGAGCTGTGACCTCTACCTTGGAGATCATCTTGGCATCTTCGCTCATCTTCACCGTGATCACCTTGCCTGCGGGCACGGCCACCGTCCTAGTGACCCGCTGGTAGCCGACACAGCTGATATCGAGCTGAGCGCTACTGATCGCCGTCTTGAAGCGTAGGGTACAGCGACCATTCTTGTCTGTCATGGCAGGGGTCGTAGCTCCTACACAGCGCACGACGGCGCCGATGATGGGTTCTCGGGTAGCGGCATCTAGGATCACGAAGGTGATCTGGTCTTGCTGAGCTTTCTCTGTCGCTGTCGAGGGAAGCTCTTCCGTGACGTGAGCCTTCACGGGGCTGGATAGTGCGATGAGGCTAAGACCTAGGCTAAGCCCTAGGAGACTCTGTCGCAGATGATCCTTCGGGGGGTATCGTTTACTTGTTTGTTTCCACATAGGTTCGATAGGTGGAGGACTAGGGTCATCCTCCAGGTAGGGTTGGGGAATAGGTGAGCACCTAAGGAGCTCCTCTCTGGGAAGGGGCGCTTGGTGCTGGACGGGACAAGGGCAGAGCACTGCCTTGGTGATCAATGCAGTGGTTTCCTCAAGCAGTCTGAATATGCTTCATAGGCGTCAAGTCAAAGGTGGGTAATGGTTTTGTATGCTTAACGTGACAAAATTAGCCCAAATAAACACCCCTCTCCCTACCTGACTATGGGTATTCTACCCCCTCTCCTACCTACTTCTATGGATCACCCTTTCCTCTCCCCTATATATATGGCATAGGGTACGCTCCTCGGTGGGGAGAAAAAGGGAAGCACGGTAGGTCGTCGATGCGACCTACTGTGGGTCGTCTCGACGACCTACGGTAGGTTTTTTTGTCGACCTACGGTAGGTCGTTTTTGGGGTGTTTGGAAGGGGTAGGTTTTGTTGGGCAGAAAGGGTGGGTGTCGGAAGACGAGGAGAATGGAGCCGGATGAGCGGGGGAAAGCGGTCGATTCTCTTTGGGAGGAGGGGTAGGATTCTACAGGAGGGGTGAAAAATTTTTCACCCTTTGTAAGTATCTAATTTATTGGCAAGTGAAGGCAACTCAGGATGGGTGTAAATGAAATATTTCGCGTTATGATTTGGTTGGTATTTATATTTTGCTCTATCTTTGCAACCGCAAACGAGAAACGGCGACCCCGACGGAAAGCAAGCGAGCTGACTTGGGTCGAAAGGAAATCCTCGGAAGCGATGAACTTCTTTAAGAGCTGACTGCTCTTGATCAAGGCAACAGAAGGTAGATGCTTCGGCAGACCCTTCGCTAGCGATCATTGACATACTTGATAAAAACAAACGAGAAAACAACGTAGAGCATATTAAATAAGTTAGTATACAACCTGCGTATTTCCGGTAGCAATACTGGAGTACGTTAGGCGCAAAAACAGATAAGGGCAGACGGTGGATGCCTAGGCTCTCGGAGGCGACGAAGGACGTGATAAGCTGCGATAAGCTACGGGGATCGGCACATACGATTTGATCCGTAGATTTCCGAATGGGGCAACCCGGCATGTAGAAGACATGTCACACTGCAGAGCAGTGAGCGAACGTGGGGAACTGAAACATCTAAGTACCCATAGGAGAAGAAAACAAAAGTGATTCCCTTAGTAGTGGCGAGCGAACGGGGACTAGCCCAAACCATTGTTGTTTCGGCAACGGTGGGGTTGTAGGACCTCGATATAGGAAGACAAGATTAGGAGAACGGTCTGGAAAGGCCGGCCATAGAGCATGAAAGCTGTGTATCCGAAAATCTTCGTTGGACTTAGAGGTATCCTGAGTAGCGCGGGACACGTGAAATCCTGTGTGAATCTGCGGGGCCCATCCCGTAAGGCTAAATACTCCCGAGAGACCGATAGTGAACCAGTACCGTGAGGGAAAGGTGAAAAGAACCTCGAACAGAGGAGTGCAATAGACCCTGAACCCGTCTGCCTACAAGCGGTAGGAGCAGCTTCGAGCTGTGACTGCGTGCCTTTTGCATAATGAACCTACGAGTTACTTTCTCTGGCAAGGTTAAGTGATGAAGAGTCACGTAGCCGAAGCGAAAGCGAGTCTGAATAGGGCGATTTAGTCAGAGGGAGTAGACGCGAAACCAAGTGATCTACCCTTGGTCAGGTTGAAGGTTGGGTAAAACCAACTGGAGGACCGCACCGGTAAGCGTTGAAAAGCTTTCGGATGAACTGAGGGTAGGGGTGAAAGGCTAATCAAACTTGGAGATAGCTCGTACTCCCCGAAATGCATTTAGGTGCAGCCTGTGGAGTTTCTTACGTGAGGTAGAGCGACTGATTGGATGCGAGGCTTTCACCGGCTATCAAGTCCAGACAAACTCCGAATGCACGTTAAGTTAGATCCACGGAGTGAGGGCATGGGTGCTAAGGTCCATGTCCGAGAGGAGAAGAATCCAGACCATCGGCTAAGGTCCCGAAATAATAGCTAAGTTGACCAAACGAAGTCAGAGTGCGAAGACAGCTAGGATGTTGGCTTGGAAGCAGCCATTCATTTAAAGAGTGCGTAACAGCTCACTAGTCGAGTGCTTTGGCATGGATAATAATCGGGCATAAGCTATTTACCGAAGCTGTGGGATGTTTAAGACATCGGTAGGGGAGCATTCCAGCGACGTTGAAGGTAAGAGGACAACTCTTGCTGGAGTTTCTGGAAAAGCAAATGTAGGTATAAGTAACGATAAAGGAGGTGAGAAACCTCCTCGCCGAAAGACTAAGGTTTCCTGATCAACGCTAATCGGATCAGGGTTAGTCGGGGCCTAAGGGGGAGCCGAACGGCGTACCCGATGGACGAACCGGTTAATATTCCGGTACTAATTATGTGAGCGATGTGGAGACGGAGATGTGACGGTCCTGCCAGCTGACGGAATAGCTGGTTAAAGGGTGTAGGCGTTGATCGGGGTAGGCAAATCCGCCCTGAGAGCTGAACCTGACAGTACTCTGAGTGCTTGCACAAGGAGATATGGACAAAGTAACGGCGCTCCCAAGAAAATCCGCTAAGCATATTGCATGATTACCCGTACCATAAACCGACACAGGTGGTTGGGTTGAGTATACTAAGGCGCTCGAGTGATTCGCGG
>ERZ773063.1122-NODE-1122-length-16315-cov-5.287700_pt1 | contig 16315 bp, 14 predicted proteins | sample MGYA00580625_ERZ773063 | MGnify/ENA primary metagenome ERZ773063 (study PRJEB29015, sample SAMEA2738022) | human oral metagenome | biome: human oral; feature: human-associated habitat; material: dental | place: China | collected 2042 ...
AATTTTTTAATTTTTATAGCCAGTCACTTCTATACATTCTATAATCCATTTCAGGGAAAATATTATCTCTACTTTCTATTTCAGAAATCCAGCTTTCGTCAAGTGAGCCACCTTTGAAATCTTCGTAAATTTTGAATAATCTATTTACATGGTCACTTATTTTTTTATGAGCATAACCCACCATTGTTCCTGTATACATTATAAATTCCCAACAAGAAGTTTGAGCCATGACTAATTCTCTTGCAGCTTGATTTAATGCTCTATATTCCAATTCATTGTAAGGTTCTCTTCCATTTGCAAGTTCTATCATTTTTTCTGCCGCTTTGTGCAAATGTCTATACGCATAATCATTTGAACCATCTATCCAAACGTCATAATATCCATTTGCTCCCCAGCTTGACATACTTACATCTACAATTTGGTTAGTTGGATATTTTTGTAAATATTTGTATGGTGTAATTGTTGAAAAATCTGATTCTGCCGCTGCTCTAAATACCCATTCCAAGAAAATAGGACCTTCATACCACCAGTGTCCGTATAATTCTGCATCGTATGGTGAAATTACAATAGGTTTTCTATATTTCATTTTTGAAGCCAAAAATTCAATTTGTTTTGAACGGTTAAACACAAAATTGTAAGCGTGTTCTTTAGCTCTGTTATAAGCTAAATCAGGGTCATAAACAGCTTTGTAAGTACCTTTTTTATCTGTAATTGCGTGATATTTTATTCCGATATTTCTTCTTACGCCGTCGCTATGTAAATAAGGTTTTACATAATCGTAGTCCAACTCATATCCAGCATCTTTATGGAACTCTCTGTATACTCCATCTCCAGGATACCCGATTTCCGAACTCCATACTTGCTCTGATGATTCCAAATCACGTGCAAATGCCGCAACATAATTTCTTGTATAAACAGGTGAATAAATACCATAAACTGGTCTTGGATCACTATGCATTATTCCGTGAGCATCAACTAAGAAGTAACGGAATCCGTGTTTTTCCAAAAACTTATCTTGTCCAGGATAATAAGCACATTCTGCAAGCCATATTCCTTTAGGTTCTCTTCCAAAGTTTTTTATGTAATCTTTTTTTGCCATATAAACCTGAGCGTTTACTGCTTCTGGATAATCTTTCATAACAGGTAAAAATCCATGTGTCGCTGTAACAGGTATAATTTCCAAATTCCCTTGATCCTGAAATTTTCTAAATGCTCCTACTAAATCTCTTCCGTATTTTTTCTCAAAGACATCTTTTGCTCTTTGGTTAAACCACAAATTATGTTCAGCAACTTTTTTCATATCAGGATAAGGTGCTAATCTTTCTAATTCTTTTTTACAAAATTCAACAAGCTTGTTGATATGTTTTAAATATCTGTTTCTCAACAAATCGTCATTCATCATATTTACAAGTGTCCCTGACATTGTTATTGTCATATTCCAAGGAATATTATCCCTTGTCAAATTGTCAAACATTTCCAAAAGCGGAATATATGTTTCGGTAATCGCTTCATATAGCCAATCTTCTTCCAAAAATTCTTCATATTCAGGGTGTCTTACATAAGGTAAATGTGCGTGCAAAACAAAACTTAAATATCCATTATTCATACTTTTTTTCCTCCATACTCAAATTTTTTATTATATATTATTTATACCACATTTTTTAACTTTTTTAAAGCCTTATTTTAAATATCTTTTTTTTTATTTACAATTTTAAGAAAATTAATAAAATATTTTTAATTTACCGCTAATAACTTTTATGTTTACATCTTGATTTCTTCCTCTTTCGCCATCGATGCTAACTCCTATTTTTTCTTCAATTTTTTTAATTTTACAGCTTTTTATTTTCAGAATTCTCACATAATCGTTGTTCATCAAATTATTATTTAACAAATCTAAAAATGTTTTTGAAATATCAAGCGGATTGTCAATATTTTTTACAATTAAAATATGTAAAAATTCATCATTTACATCTGCATTGTAAATTATTTCATCAAATCCAGCAACACTTTTTCCATTCAAAATCATAAATAAAATTGCTTTTTCTTCAATATCTTCATAATCTTTTCCATCAAAAATCTGCATTTTTAAATCAAATTTTTTTATATTTGTCAATTCTGTGAGTCCATTCAAATAATACGCAACTTTTCCAATTGTCTTTTTTAAATTTTTGTCTGTATTGTAAGAAATTTTTGAAAAAAGTCCACTGGCATAAGATGATAAAAAAATCTTTTTCCCGTTAATTAAACCAAAATCAACATACTTCGGCTCTTTTATTAAAATATTGTAAATCCAGTCATTGATGTTATTTCCTAAATTTAGTGATTTTCCAAAATCATTTGAAGTTCCAGTTGGAAAAATGGCAACTTTTGGAAACTTTATATTTTTTATATAAATCTCGCTTAAAGTTCGGCTAAGCGTACCATCTCCACCAGATAAAATTAAAATATCGTATTTTTCATTTGCTAAAATATCACAGAGTTTACTATATTTATTTATACTGTAAAAAGTTACTATAATTCCCTTTTTTAAAAGTCTAGTCACTATCAAATCGAAATTATTAAAAATTATATTCGAATTTCCAGATTTCGGATTATATACTAAAAGTGCCTTTTTTAGCTTTTTCATAAATTTTTCCTACTTTCTTCTTGAAATTTTTTGAGCATTTCTTTTATTTTTTTCAAATTTATGTTCTTCTTTTAAACCTTTTAAATTTTTTTCTTCTTTTTCTTTATTAAAAAATATACTTTTTGTTCTAAATCCTATATCGTAACCTTTTGGCTCAAACCACTGTGTTTTGCTTTTCTCAGTTTGAATTTTTTTCTCTTCCTTGGTCAAATTATTTCCATTTTTTATTTTAAAATACATTTCAGGATCAACTCTATTTATAAGTCCTTTTCCTCTCATTTCAAAAGCTATCTCAAAATGTAAATGCGGTGCATGAGTTCCACTGGCATTTCCTGTTGTTCCCGTTTTTGCTATCACTTGTCCAGCTTTTACTTCATCTCCTATTTTTACTTTAACTTCACTCAGATGCGCATATCTTATGTATTTTATTGGAAGCGCAGGATTGTAATTAGGACCGTAAAGCTGTTCCCTTGCACTTTCTTTTGGCTTATAATGTTTTCTTTTTATTTTTTCTAAATCAGCCGGATTTACTTCTAGATAAAAATTTAACCCATAACCTGTTTTGTCAACATACAAATCAACAACTTTTCCATCAGCAACTGCATACACATCAGTACCAGGTTCTGCAAAAATATCAACTCCTTGGTGAACTCTTAAACCATTACTCCGAACCCTTCCAAATTTTGACCAGTCAGGATATTCTTCTCCACGAAAATTATAATATGCAAGTTGTGGATTTTTCACTGGATTAATTCTAAAAATATTGTCTTCTTCTTCAAAAACGTTATTATTTTTTTTATTTTTATTTGTACTATTAAATGTCAACATCAAAATAATAATCACTAGAACTATAAAAGCTACTACTCCTACAATTATTATATTTTTTTTATTTATAAAATTTTTACTCTCGTCCATATATAATTTTATTATTCTTCTCCTTTATTTTTAAAATGCAGCATTAAATCCTAATTTTACAGCACTATTTTTATTATCTTGCAATTCATAGGACAATTTTACTCCAAAGTTGTCTGCAACATTATATTTTAAACCAGCTTCCGCATTTACTCCACCTCTTGAATAAGATAACGGCGCAAGTTCATATCTTGTCAAATGTTCTCTTTCTCTGTGATAAGATTTTTTAGCAAATCTGCTTTCGTATTCTACATTCCCAAATAAATCAACTTTTCCAAGTGATGTTTCTCCGTAAATACCAACAGTTCCATTTGGTAAAGTTGTTGATGTTCCTGAAAAGTTAAGTTTGTCAATATCTCCTTCTTTAACTCTTGTAACTCCAAGACCAACATACGGTTTTATGTAACCGTTGTCAAATAAAAATTTGTAACCTAATTTTGTTGAAAAATCCAAAATTTTTGACTTAAATTCCGCATCACTTATAGCTCCAAGAGTCTTACTTGTTTCAAATCTATGCTTATTTGTCGAATAAAGTAAATTTCCAATTAAATCAATGTTGTCGTTAAAGTCATATTTTCCACTTAATCCAAGCTGATAAGATTTAATTTTTTCTTTTATATCTTCAAATTTTTCTTTGTAATAAACATTGGATGTGTCATATCCAAAAGTTGTTCCCAAAGTAAATTTCCCAAAATCTTTTGATCCGTTAATTAAAACACCGTCGCTAACTGAATTATATTTTACATTGCTCTGTTTATCTTTGTATCTATCACCATTGTTATCCAAATATTGAATATCCAATTTATACTGACCATCTTTTGTTTTTTCAAGATTTTTTAATGTTGTATTTCTAGCCGATCTTGCTAAATCCAAATCGACTTTTGAACGAGGCATCTCAACTGTAACTTTTTCCGCCGCTTGATTTTCAGGTGAAAATAAACTTCCAGTTTTTGGAGTAAAGTTATTAACTGTCATCATCAGATCTTCAAAATATGTTGGCAAGTCATCGTAAGCATTTGGTGTCGCAGCAGTTGTAATATAAACCAGTCCTGCGTTTCTCTCACGAGATAATTTTATAATTTCTTCATATTGTTCAGGTGTCGCTGAATGAATAATATGATAAATTTTATTAGCATTTTCTGGATTATTTTCAAATTCAGAAGTTCTGTTGGCAAAATTATTTATATAATCACTCGCTGAAGTTTCATTTGTAAGCCAAATATCCGCATATGGTGCAATTGCATCATTAATTCCGGCACCGGGATTTCCTATTACAGTCATATTAGGATATTTAGTTTTGACATATTTATACAGATTTAACATATAATTTACTTCATTCTGATTACTTCCGTTCAAAGTTTCATCAAAAAATATACCAGAAATATTATTATTTCCATAAAACTCAACATATTTATCAATATCAGCATATACATCGTCAAGATTTCTTGTAAATCCTGTAGTTTCAACATAACCAACGCTCTTTATTCCAGCTTCGTTATTTTTTTGAATCTGTTTAGTAAAATTGTCATTTACTTGAGTATCAGGTCCATTATTAGGATTTATAATTGCATAAGGAATTTTTCCAGCACCATTTTTCGCAACACTTTCCCAATATGGATCTCCGTCTGATGGAGCATGATAAGTAGGCATAAGGAATGTTTGATTTTTAAGTGGTGTTTCTTCGGCTCTATGTTTTTTTGCAAAGCCGCCTTTATATTCGACATTAATTTGAATTAGATCAGGGTCTTCACTGTAATTATTTCGAAATTTTCTGCTGTTATTATTTCTTTTATAATTATAACTAGATATTTCCGAATCTTTAGAAGCAATATTTTCTAAATTTTTTGGAGAATCTATAGCAGCTTTTTCATTATAATAATTCTCTTTTTCTTGCTTTACATCAACTGTTTGATTTTTATTTTTTTTACTTTCAGCTCTTTTATTTTCAAATTCTTTTACACTAATTTTTTCAATTTCAAAATTTTTATTTTCATCGTTATTTTCAAGTTCATCTTTATTTGAGACAACATTTTCCTCTTCAGTAGCAGTAGAGATGTCATTCATTTCACTATTGCTGTTATCTATTGGTTTTCCATAACTTATTCCTGCGACTCCAGCCATAATACATGGAATTATTTTTTTTAATTGACTTTTCATCGTTGAATTCTCCTTTTCGCATAATTTTTTTATTCTAATTTTTTCTCAGTTATAAAATAACATAAATTTCGCAAAAAGTAAATAAATATTTTTAATTAACATTTTAGTTTCAAAAAATTAACTAATTTTTACTATTTTTCCTTTTTTATCTGCTACTTTATTTTTTTTTATAATTATTATTTTAATTCTTAATATAATTACATCATATTTTTCTTATTAATCCACAACTATGACAACTTTCCCATTCGCCATATTCCCTTCCAAAAATTTATGCGCATCTGCAATTTCATCTAATGAGAAAACTTTTGAAATTTTAGGTCTGATCGAATGTTTTTCAATAAAATCAAACATTTCATCAACTGTATCTTTATTGACATTTGTGCTGTCAAATGAAGTTAAATACGACTCTGAAATGATGTCTACCAATGGCTCAAAATCTTCAATTATCCAGCCTCCAAGACATCCTGTCATACAGACGATTCCACCTTGCTTTACTGATTTTAGCGACGATTTCAAAGTTGGTCTTCCAATTAATTCTAAAACTTTATCCACGCCATCTGGGAATAATTTTTTCAAATTTTCATCAAAATTTTCATCTCCAACAATCACTTCATCTGCACCTTTTTCCTTCAAAAACTGCTTTTTAGATGCACTTCTGCTCGTAGCAGCAACTTTTACATTGATAGCTTTTGCCAACTGAATAGCTGCTAATGCCACCGAACCTGTTCCACCTCGAACTAAAAGTGTTTCTCCTTCCTTTAATTTCAAACTTTTAAAAAGTGAGCCATACGCCGTATAATAAAGTTCTGGATATGCTGCAATTTCTGACCAGAAAATATTTTCTTCTGTAATTTCCAAATTTTTTGAAAATCTTTCTTTTAACAATTCTTTACTTTTTAATTCGATATTTTTGAAAAAATCTTTTTCATCAGGCAATCTATAAACCTGATTTTTAGGAATCAAAATATATTCTGCATAACTTCCGTCAAATTCTCTTCCCATGCCATTCATCATCGAAAAAACTTTGTCACCTTTTTTAAAATCGCTGTTAGACGGATCTTCCACAATGCCGACACACTCAATCCCAATTACTCTTGGAAGTTTTACCGATGGCGAATTTCCTTGACGAGTGAAAATTTCCGCTCTATTTATTCCAAATGCCTTTATTTTCACAAGAATCCAGTCCTCTTTCACTTCTGGAATTGGTACATTTTTTATTTTCATTTCTTCAGCAGTACACGGTTTTTCAAGCACCATTGCCTTCATAAATTTTCTTTCCATAAATTTTAACTTCCTTCCTTTTGTTTTTTTATTTTTAAAACTTTTTATCATTTTTATAAAAAATATTTGACTTTTTTATTACTATATGGTAATATAAATTTACGATATAGTAATATTTTTATGTGAATATATTATCATATAGTAATAATTTTGTAAAGGAGGAAATCTATGAAATCAAACTCTGGATTTTATATAGGCAGAATAAAACAAGTAAATACTAGACTTTTGAATAAATTTTTGGCGCAAAAAAATATAACAGCGTTTAATGGGGAACAAGGTCGAATCTTACATGTACTTTGGGAAAATGATGGGATTAGTAACAGAGAATTGTCGAAAAAATCTGGTCTTGCTATGAGTTCGCTTACAACGATGCTTGAGCGGATGGAAGAAAAAAATTTATTAATACGAAAATTTTGTCCGACTGATAAACGGAAAAGTTTAATTTTTTTGACAAATTATGCTAAATCTTTGAAAAGTGAATATGATGAAATTTCTGATAAAATGACCGAAATCTCTTTTGAAGGAATTTCAGATGAGGAACGATTGGCTTTTGAGGCAACTTTAGAAAAAGTTTTGTATAATTTTGAGAGAGCTGAACAGGAATTTAATAAAAAATAAAAATAATTTAATATGCCGAATGAATTCTGAAATTTATAAAAAATTATTTGGTGTCTAATTGGAGGTAAATGAATGATAGAATTTATCAATGTTGGAATGACTTATCCAAATGGAAATGTTGGATTAAAAAATATAAACTTGACTATAAATGAGTCTGAAATTACGGTTTTTATTGGACCGTCTGGGAGCGGGAAAACTACGCTTTTGAAAATGATTAACCGGTTGGAGGATAATACGACTGGGGAAGTGAAAATTAATGGGAAAAATGTGAAGGATTACAATATTCACAAAATGCGTTGGGATATTGGATATGCTTTGCAGCAAGTGGCACTTTTTCCGCATATGACGGTTGAAGAAAATATTGCGATTGTGCCTGAATTGAAAAAATGGAAGAAAGAAAAAATTGATGCGAGAATTAATGAGTTATTAAATATGGTTGGGCTTGAGCCTGAAAAATATCGAAAGAGAAACCCTTCAGAATTATCTGGTGGAGAAGCACAAAGGGTTGGAATTGCAAGAGCTCTAGCTGCTGATCCAAAAATTATTTTAATGGACGAACCATTTAGTGCATTAGATCCCATCACTCGTGCAAATTTACAGGAAGATGTGAAAAAACTTCAGAAACAAATTCACAAAACAATTGTTTTTGTAACTCACGACATTGAGGAAGCATTTTTATTGGGGGATAAAATTTGCATTATTCAAGATGGCGAATTAATTCAATCTGGAACAAAACACGAAATAATCTCAAATCCTAAAAATGATTTTGTGAAAAAATTTATAGCTTTTAAAAAGAAAGAAGGTGAAATTTATGAATAAATTAATTTTGACTTTTTTAGAGAAAAAAGACGAACTTTTTAGTGGAATTGTGGAGCATATTCAAATTTCTTTCATTGCACTAATAATCGCTCTAATTATCGCCATTCCACTAGGAATTTATTTGAGCTATCACAAAAAATTAGCGAACATTGTTATTGCGATTAACGGCGTTATTCAAACTATACCGTCTTTAGCGATTTTAGCACTTTTAATACCAATCGTTGGAATTGGAAGAAAACCAGCGATAATCGCCTTAATACTTTATGCTCTGCTTCCAATTTTACACAATACTTACACTGGTATTACTGGCGTAGATCCAATGTATATGGTAACTTCAAGAGCTTTAGGAATGAATAAATTTCAGCAACTTACAAAAGTTCAGCTTCCCCTGGCTATGCCTGTAATAATGACAGGAGTTAGAACGGCTGCTGTTTTGATTATTGGGACTGCCACATTGGCTTCACTTGTTGGAGCTGGAGGGCTTGGAAAACTGATTTTGCTCGGTCTTGATAGAAATAACAACTACTTGATTTTGTTAGGAGCGATTCCTGCTGCTTTGCTTGCAATTTTATTCGATTTCATCTTTAAGCAGTTAGAAAAATTGAGTATCAAAAAAATATTAATTTTCCTAATTTTAATCACATTTGCGTGTCTTTTTGGGTCAATTAGCAGTTTTAATAATACAAAAAAAGATAAATTGATAATTTCTGGAAAACTTGGTTCAGAGCCAGAAATATTGATAAATATGTATAAAATTTTGATTGAAGAAAATAGTAAACTTGGTGTTGAGTTAAAACCTGGACTTGGAAAAACTTCATTCGTATTCAATGCTTTGAAAAATGGCGATATTGATATTTATCCTGAATTTTCAGGAACCGCAGTTTTCACTTTTTTGAATGAAACTCCTGTGAATAATAATGCCGAAGATGTTTTCAATCAAGCAAAAAAAGGTATGGAAACTAAATTTAAAATGGTTATGTTAAAACCTATGAAATATAATAATACTTATGCAATCGCTGTTAGCAAGAAATTTGCCAATGAAAATAATTTGAAGACGATTTCTGATTTGGCGAGAGTGAAAGATAAGATAAAAGCTGGATTTACAAGGGAGTTTAATGACCGTGAAGATGGTTATCTTGGACTTAAAAAATTGTATCAGTTTGAAATTCCGAATATTAAAGAGTTTGAGCCAAAACTCCGTTATGTTGCTGTTCAAAGTGGCGATATTAACTTGGTTGACGCATATTCTACTGATCCTGAACTTGCTCAATATAATATGGTTATTTTAAAGGATGATAAGCATTTATTTCCACCATATCAAGGTTCTCCAATGATGCGTGAAGAAACTTTAAAAAAATATCCTGAATTGAAAAAGATTTTGGAAAAATTGAGTGGAAAAATTTCAGATGAAGAAATGTCGACAATGAATTACCGTGTTTCTGTGAAAGGTGAGAAAGCGGAAGATGTTGCTAGAGAATATTTGAGAAATGCTGGAATTATTAAAAAATAGAAAATTAGTAGGTTAGTTATAAAATAAAAAAATTAGTCGGATGAAAATTCGGCTTTTTTTTATTTATTAGAAAATAAATTTGGTTTTTATTACTTTCTTTTATAAAAAAAAATATAAAATATAAAAGTTGACATTTAATTTATAATTAAGTAAAATAATATTAATTCATTAAATTTTTTAGCAGCTATTGATTTCATAGCTAAATTTATAATTAAGATGCAACATATTTATAAAATGTAAACATCTAAAAAAGGAGATAATTAGTGAAAATTTTAATAAGAATAATACAATTTATGTTAAATGAAATTGTTGAAATTTTTAGTTCTGTTTGGATATTTTTAATGGGGATTGGATTTTATGTAATATTGCCAATTTTAACTTTTTTTGCTTTTCTTGCTCTGATTATCGGGAAAAATTGGAATGGATTTATCGGCATTTTACTTTTTACTTTTATTGCTTGTGCAGTTTTTGGGATTATCAAATTTATTCAGGTATTTTTGAATTTTATTTTAGGATTTTTTTTGAATGAAAGTGAAGAAAATAAGAAAATTTACAAAGAATATAAGCAATGGTATGAAAGTGTAAGAAATCAAGAATATGAAAGAAGAAAAAGAACTCAGGAAGAATACCAAAGACAACAACATAACAAACAAAATAACAGCAATTCACGTTTCAATTACAAAAGTACGAATGATAATGGAATTATTCAAAAATTTGAAAAATATCTTGATTTTCTGGGAATTGATAAAAATGGGGAAATTACTGATAGGATTATACACAAAGCATTTTTAAAGAAAATGAAAGTAGTTCATCCAGATAAGAATATCGGTAAGGATACTACAGCTCAGGCTCAAGAAATAAAAGCGATGGAGGACTTCTTAAAGGAACAACTTGAATATTATTTAATGCAAAAGGAGAAAAAATAATGATTTTGAAAAATTATAAATATATAAATTTAGCTTATCCAGTTAGACTACTTATTTTTCTGATTTGTATTTCCGTGCCAATTATTTTAAAATTTGAAGTATTTATTATTGGTATTTGTTTTGTAGTTTCTGTTTTTATTATTTTTGGTACTAATGCTTGTGAAAAGGCAATCCAGAAAGAACTTAATCGAAGAATGTCAAAACTTCCCGTTCCTAAAAACCAGATTTTTAAATGGATGAAAGATAGTAGTATCGGTTATGCATTTACAGATTTATCAAAAGGAACAATTTGGATTTGTAGTACACAGACAAAGTTTGAACTGCACATATATTTGATTTCAGAATTTGATATAATAGAATCTTTTGAAAAAATTCAATTTCGGAAACATTCAAATACAGTACAAGAAAATGAGCTTCGAGAGTTTACGATTTATAAATTTTAAATAATCTTAACTTTTGATCTAAATTATCTGTTAGAATTTTTATAAATGAGATTGTTGAACGAGGGGGACAATTTCCCCCTTACCATATAAAAATTGCTTTTTTATAAATCAAACAATTCTCTTAATTTTTTTGCCATCCCATCTTCAGCATTACTTTCAATAACTTCCGTATCTGTAAGTTTTTCAAGCAGCAAATAAATTGAATTTCCCATCGCAAATCCAAGCCCAGTTTCTGTTATCAATTCATAGTCATTCAATCCATCTCCAAATGAAACCGCATCTTTTAATGTAAGTCCATCTCTTTCTAGCAGCACTTCAGCCGCTTTTGCCTTATTGCAGTTTGCTGAAAAAATTTCCAAACTTCCTTCGTTCGCAAATAAAAGACTTACATTTCCATCTCCAACCGCTTTTCTTATTTCATCTTCAAGTTTTAAAAGTTCATCGTGATTTTCTCCAAGAAAAAATATTTTTGTAAAATCATGCCTTTTAAATTCTTCAGGAGTAATTTGCTTTGGATATCTAGTTCTATCAGGCTTTTTATTGTAAAAATATTCTCGCAAATCTTCAGTAACAAACCAATTTGGTCCAGAATATCCAGTTATAATTATATCTTTCCCAAACGACTTGTAATCAATATTCAATACTTTATCCAAGTATTCTCGCTTCAAATTATTTGAAAAAATTTCATTCCCATTTTCATCAAAAATAACAGATCCGTGTGAAGTAATAAGCGGAACTTTCACTCCAAGCTCATCCATCGCTTCTTTTGCTCCTAAATAATTTCTTCCAGTCGCAATATAAAATTTTATTCCTTTTTTCAATAATAATTCTACTGTTTCCCTAGTAAATTCACTCACTTTATGTTCTGCATTCAAAAGTGTACCGTCCAAATCACTTACAACAGCTTTAAACATTTTATTCTCTCCTTCTTTTATTATGTAAAAATCTATAAGAAATTATACTTTATTTAGTTTTTTTATCCATCGCAAAAAAAATTTATAGTAAATTTGCTATTATAAACGAAGAATAATATAAAATCTCATTAATACAGCTATTTTTTCAATTCTTTATATTTTTATAAAAATAATTTTGAAAATTTTTTTGCATAAAAAAATTAAAGTTGAAATTTTAAATGAATATAGTTTAGGAAAAATTGGTTTGGGTTTAATTAAGAATAAAATTTCATTTGGTACGACAGATTTTTTTTCGATTTTAAATAATGGCGAAGTTGAACTTTCTAGAATAATTATGTCCATTATGATTTTTTTGCTTGTTATAAATATTTTGTGGAAAATTTTAAAAAATGGATTTAGTGGTTCAATTGAAGAAATTGTAAAAAATATTTTGGTTGAAGTTAGTTTAAAATCTCCATATTTTATATTTGTTGCAATGTATCCAGCAATTATGAAAGAAATTATTGTGCCAGTTTTTTTATTTAAATTGCCGACTTATATTTACAGTGACTTTATAAAAGCAAGTAATATTATTATGAAAAATGGAAAATATTTGACTTATGCTGATTTAGCCGCTCACATTTTTAGAAAAGGAATTCCTTTAATTGTGGCAAGTTTTGGAAATGGGATTTTAGCTCAACCTGATGCAATTGGAGGACTATTTGGATTTTTTGGGACAATTTGGAAAACGATTTTACAGTGGTTTACAAGTCCTGAAGAAGTTGCCCAAAATTCGCTAAATACACTTGGAATGTTATTTTCTATTTCAAGAATGATTGTGCAAACTGTATTTTTCCGTCCGCTTACAGTTGGCATGGGACTTATGACGATTTTGACACTTTTTAAAATAGTTTTAAATATGTTTTTTAGTACACTTTCATTTATAATTTCAACTTCAGTTGGACTATTTTATATGATTTTTGCAATGCATGAAATTACAAGAGATAAAGCACTTAATACTTTGGAAATAATAATAAGTGGATTTTTGCAATATCTTGTAAATTTTGCAGTCATAATTTTACTTTCGATGGCAATTCAAAATTTGGGAGAAGCTGTGATAAAAAATGGAGTTATTATTACGCCTTTTAATTTAGTAAATATGGTAAAAATATTTTTATGTATAAGTTTTTTACAAAATATTATTTATGGTGTGGCACAAAGTTTAGCGGAAAGTTTTTAAAAGGGGAAATTATGAAAATAAAAAAATTTTTTGGAAAAAGATTTATTTTAGCATTAATATTTTTAATGAATTCAACATTATTCGCAAATTTTGAATCTGATACTTTTAGTAAAATATTTAAAGAATATACATTAAGAGGAAATGATATAATTTCAAATTTTATAGATTCGATTTATTTTGGTGGAATTATTTTGTATCGTGGAATTTCATTTAAAATAAGTCAAATTTTTGGATATATTTTACTTTTTTTCATGATTATAAATATTTTGCAAATAATTTTAAAAAATGTTGGACAAATTGATATTTATGGAATATTTAAAATGATAATTCCAACTTTTGTAATAAATCTTTTTATTTCTTTTATGCTTGTTACACCATTTCATTATTCATTAAAATTTGGTTTTGGAAAAAATCAATTTTATAAAAATAAAATATTTTCTGGAACTTTTTTGACATATTTTGTCGAAAGTATTTTTTCGATGTTTTATAAATTTGGAATTTTATTTTTTGGAGATACAAGTTTTTTGAATACAACGCCTGGAAAAATTTCAAAAATATTTTTGACAAAGCCATTTGAAATTTTAAAAGATATTTTACAAAAAATGACTTTATCTGGAATTTTTGAAATGATTATAAAAATAATGATATTAATTTTTTGTATGTGGATAATAAGCAGAATTTTATCAAAATTTGTGGGAAATATTTTTACAGCTTTAATACTTTCTTCAGTATCAACAATATATTTAATTTTTTTAACTTTGGATTCGACAAAAAAAATTGGATTTGAAGGAATAAAATTAATTATAAAACAAGCAGTTACATTATTTATTTCAGTTGCAATAATGGGAATTATTTATCAAATTTTAAATACAATATCAATTTCGAGCAGTATTGATGGAATTGCAGCTTTTTCAGTCATTATTTTAGTTTTACAAAAAATTATGTGGAATATAAGTAATGTTGTAAATTCAATTTTGGACGGAGCGGGAATCGGAAAAGAGAAAGAAAGCAAAAAAGAAAAAGAAGAAAATTTGAAATTTAATGAAAAAGATAAAAAAAACGAAAAAAATAAAGATTTAAAAATAAAAGTAAAGAATAAAAATAATTTATTTGAAAAAAGATCAGAGAAAAAGTGAGAAGAAGGGAAAAAATAAAAAATGAAAATAAAAAAGATGACATTGTTAATTTTAACTATTGGAATTTTTTTTGCAGTTATAAATACTTTTGGAGAAATTCAAAGTCTTGAAAGAAATAATTTTCAAAATCAAAATTTTGATGAAGAAGCTATTTTTAATTTTGGTGCAATTTTGTCGACTGCTGCAACTGGAATTTCAGCATATAACATCGGAATGGCGGTCAATGCAATGAACTCTTCAAATTTAAATTATGAAAATGACATTGGCACAAAGCCGATTATGTGGGATAAAATAGAGTTAAAATATTGGGAAATTATTGCTGTAGCAGCATTTATGGCAAATGAAACGAGAGAAATTAAAAATATAAGCAATGGAAATAATGGTTATATAAAAAATTTAAATTATGAAAAATCTCCAATTGGAAAAATGGAAGATACGAAAGATATGCGAAGTAAAATAATTATAAATTTATTTAAAGTAGTTGGAAATATTACTGACAATGTTGGACGGACACTTTCAAATATTTTGGCAACTTTTCTTTTGCTTATGGGAACTACTGAAATTTTAATTGGAATTCTTAAAGGTGTTTTAGAAATTGAAGATATAAATTCAATTATAATAATTCAAATTTTAAAAAATATGGTTCCTAAAATTGCAGTTATTGGTATTATTTTTTTATTTTTGGCAAACAGTTTTTTTTGGAATTTTTATACAGGAGCATTATTTAATTTTTCAATGAAAATTGGTGGAATATTATCAGGACAAAATTTTAACATGAAAAATTTGCCAAATTATTTAACAAAATTATTTGATGTTCCATTTTCAATTATGGTGCAAGGAATAAAAATGATGTTTAATATTCAAGGGGTTGTCAATAATATAATGCCGTTAATTTTGTTATTTTCTGGAATTTTATTTTTATATTTTATTTTTAAGGTAGCCGTTGAAATAATGTCAATTTTAATTGATTATTTAGTAATTGGCTGTTTTTCGATGTGTATCATTATATTTTCAGTTTTGCAGATTACAAAAAATATTGGAGCTGGGGTAATCGGAGCGGTAATTTATGCGATGACGAATGTCATTGTAATGTTTTTATTAGCTGGAATCAGTTTTTCGCTGACTGATAAAATTGAAAAAAGTGGAATCAGCAGCATATCAAAATTATTTGAGTTGATTTTGACTCTTTATATCGCAGTTTTGCTTTTAACAAAAATAAGAGAAATTGGAAAATCAATTTATTCTGGAAAAGTATTTGGATTGAAGGGGACAGAAATTTTTGGAGAATCTAAAATGCTATTTAATAAAATAAAAAAATTTATAATTTAAAAAATTTTTAAAAATAAAAAATAACTCAAAATGAAATTATTAGAGTTATTTTTTTATATAGTTATTCATTTAAATATCTTGGAAATTGACTAATTATTTTCATATTTTCAATGTCAACTTTACTTTTTTTTGTTTCACAAAGAAAATTCAATTTAATAAAATTATCTGAAATATTTTTAAAGTTTTCATCTAAAATTTTTTGATTTTTTAAATTTATAGAATTTATATTTTTTTGTCTTTCTTTAAGCCAAATTTTTAAATTCAAAAAATTGTTTTTCAAATTAAAAATATAAAAAGAGTATTCATATTCAAAAATCTTTTTTTCTTTTTTATATATTTTTAAATTTTCAAAATTTTCATTCTCTAAAATATTTAATTCAAAAAAATTATAAAATTTTATTTTATTTATTGAATCAATGGAATAT
>ERZ773063.1123-NODE-1123-length-16311-cov-7.963521_pt1 | contig 16311 bp, 12 predicted proteins | sample MGYA00580625_ERZ773063 | MGnify/ENA primary metagenome ERZ773063 (study PRJEB29015, sample SAMEA2738022) | human oral metagenome | biome: human oral; feature: human-associated habitat; material: dental | place: China | collected 2042 ...
TACGCCAAGGGCGCCTCCGTCCTGGCGGCCCTGGTGGGCTACGTGGGCCGGGAGAGCTTCTTCAAGGGCATCAAGAGCTACCTGGCCGCCCACGCCTACGCCAACGCCACCCTGGCCGACCTGCTGGCCGAGCTGGAGGCCACCAGCGGCCGCGACCTGGGCGCGTGGACGCGGGTGTGGCTCCAGGAGGCGGGCGTGACCACGCTGCGCACCGAGATCACCACCGACGACGACGGCGTCATCACCTCCGCCGCCGTCCTCCAGGAGATCCCCGCCGGCTCGCCCGCCACCCTGCGCCCGCACCGCGTGGCCATCGGCTGCTACACGCTGACCGGCCGGGACGAGCGGGCCCGCCTGGAGCGCACCGACCGCATCGAGCTCGACGTCGACGGGGCGAGCACGCCGGTGCCCGGGCTCGTCGGGACGCGCCGCGCCGACGTCCTCCTGCTCAACGACGACGACCTCACCTACGCCAAGGTGCGCCTGGACGGGGCCTCGCTGGCCACGGGCCTGGAGAGGGTGGACGCCTTCGCCGAGTCGCTGCCCCGCTCGGTGCTGCTGGCCTCCGCGTGGGACCTGGTGCGCGACGGCGAGCTGCCGGCGTCCCGCTTCCTGGCGGCGGCGCTCGCCGCGCTGCGAGTGGAGACCCACTCCTCGGTGGTCCAGGGCCTGCTGAACCGGGTGACCACCTGCCTGAGCCACTACCTGCCCCAGGCGGACCGCGCACCGGCCGCCTCGGCGACGGCGGAGACGCTGCTCGCGCTCGCCCGCGCGGCCGAGGCCGGCAGCGACGCCCAGCTCCAGCTGGTGCGCGCCGTCGCCGAGCACGCCGTGACCGATGAGCAGACCGCGGCGGTCGCCGCCTGGCTGGACGGCTCGGAGGCCCTCGACGGGCTCGTCGTCGACCAGGACCTGCGCTGGGAGCTGCTGATCGGCCTGGTGGCCGCAGGCCGCGCGGGCGAGGCGGAGATCGCCGCCGAGGAGGGCCGGGACCTGACGACGACGGGCCGAGAGCGCGCCGCCCAGGCGCGGGCCTGCGTCCCGACCGCCGAGGCCAAGGCCGCCGCCTGGCGCAGGCTCGTGGAGGACGCCTCCATGCCCAACGAGACCCAGGTCAAGATGCTGCGCGGATTCCGCAGCGTCGAGCGCAACCCGGAGCTGCTCGCGCCCTTCGTCCAGGAGTACGTCCGCCAGGCGGACGCCATCTGGGACACGCGCACCTTCCACATGGCCGACAACCTGCTCACCGCGCTGTGGTCCCCCGCGACGGTCGGCCTGGAGGGCGTCGACCCGATCGGCGCCCTGGAGGGCTGGCTGGCCTCCCACCGGGAGGCGCCCGCGGCCTTCTGCCGGATCATCTCGGAGAACCTCGACAACACCCGCCGGGTGGCCGGCGCGCAGGCCTGCGAGGCCGCCGCGCGCTGAGGACCCGCGCCCCCGTCCGCCGGGCCCCGGCTGGGCTGAGGCGCATGGCTACGACCAGTGGTGTCCCGCGCCCCCGTCCGCCGGGCCCCGGCGCTCGCGGAGCGCCGGGGCCCGGCGCGTGCGCGCTACCTCTTCGCGGCCCCTGCGCTCCCGGCGCCCTTCTCGCTCTCCGCGGCCTCGGCGTCGACCTTGCCGGACTTCCCGGCGACGGCGGCCCGAGCCTCCTTGAGGACGTCGGCGTCGTCGTCCTCCCGGCCCGGCGTCCTGAAGCCGAACCGCGTGATCAGGAAGCGGAAGAGGAAGTAGTAGATGACGGCGTAGGCCAGGCCGATCAGAACCAGCAGGATCGGACCGGCCAGGGCCCCGCCGGACAGCTCGGCGGACTTGCCGAAGTTGATGAGGTAGTCGATGCCGCCGGCGGAGAAGGAGAAGCCGTCCTTGATGCCCAGGGCGTTGACCAGGGCCAGCGCGGTGCCCGTGAGCACCGCGTGGACCAGGTAGAGCGGGAAGGCGACGTAGGCGAAGGCGTACTCCAGGGGCTCGGTGATGCCCGTGAGGAAGGCCGTCAGCGCCACCGAGATCATGAGGGCGCCGGTGGCCCTGCGCCTGGAGGGCCTGGCCGTGCGCCACATGGCCAGGGCGGCCGCGGGCAGGGCGAACATCATGATCGGGAAGAAGCCCGTCATGAAGGTGCCGGTCCAGGCGTTGGTGCCCTCCACACCGGAGAAGAAGCAGGTCAGGTCGCCGTGAGCGGTCTGTCCGGTGGCGGTGGTGCAGTCGCCGAGCTGGAACCACGGGATGGAGTTGACCAGGTGGTGCAGGCCGAGGGGAATGAGCAGGCGGTTGACGGTGCCGAAGACGAAGGCGGCCAGGGCGGCGCCGGCGCCGCCCTGGGTGCCGGCGCGCATGAGCCAGCCGCCGACCTGCTCGTTGATGAGCCAGTTGAAGGCGGGGTAGAGGGCGCCCATGACCATGGCGATGCCGACGGCGGCCACCGAGGTCACGATCGGCACGAAGCGGCGACCGCCGAAGAAGGCCAGCCAGTCGGGCAGCTTGATGCGGTAGAACCGCTGCCACAGCAGCGCCGCGGTCAGGCCGATAATGATGCCGCCGAGCACGCCGTAGTTGATGGGGGTCTGGGTAGGCAACTCGCAGATGCTCACGCCCTGGTTCCACGGACCGACCTGGGCGACGGTGTCCGACGCCGGGTCGAAGCCGTGGAGGCAGTCGAGCTGCTCCTGGGTCGGGGCGGGCGGGCGGCCCATGACCAGGGGCGCCATGACCCACAGGACGCCCTGGTACACCAGGTAGCCGAACAGCCCCGCCACCCCGGTGGACCCGTCGGACCTCCTGGCGAAGCCGACGGCCACGCCCACCGCGAAGATGAGGGCGAGGTTGCTGAAGACGGCGTTGCCGGCGGCCAGGAGCACGTCGGCGACCGGCTGCACCCAGCTCAGGTGCCCGGCCACGCCGTCCTCGCCGAGCATGTCGGCCTGCCCGAGGCGGAGCAGGAGGCCGGCGGCGGGCAGTGTCGCGATGGGCAGCATGAGAGAGCGCCCGAGCCGCTGGGCGGCTGCGAAGGCGCCGCCCGACTTCTTCTTGTCAGACACGATAATCTCCAGTCTCGGGATGGCGGAGCGGCTCTGCCCCGCCGGGGAGTCGTCGCCCGTGGAGGCGACGCGGCCAGTCGCGCTCGGGCCGAACACATCTGGACCAGCAGGTCCAGCAAAGCCCTGCGAGCGCCGGATGTCAAGCGACGACCAGTCCGGAACCGGGTGAAACGCAGGCGGCTCCCAAGTATTCCTCATGGGATCGCTCGACTCCTTAGAACCGCACCGGTCCGCACCACTGGCCGAGCCGACCGCGAAACGGGCCGATAGCGCCGCGCGAAACGCTACCGGGTTGCTACCGAGAGGGCACAATGTCCCGTGTCCAGCGCCCGCCGACGGGCCGCCCGGCCTCTGATCGACCTAAGCACCGCCATGCCCACCACGCCAGCCACACCCACCACGCCAGCCACATCCGGCTCACCGCCTCCCGCGAAGTACGTCGTCGTGCGCGACCACCTTCTCGCGCTCGTCGCCCAGGGCCTCGCTCCGGGGACCCCCGTCCCCTCCGAGCGCGAGCTGTGCGAGAGCTTCGGCGTGTCCCGCATGACCGTGCGCCAGGCGATCGACACCCTCGTCGTCGACGGCGTGCTGGAGCGCCAGCAGGGACGCGGCACCTTCGTCGCGCCGCCCAAGCTCGACCTCCAGGTGCGGCTGACCTCCTTCTCCGAGGAGATGAGGCGCCGCGGCATGGAGCCGGGCGCCGTCTTCCTGACCGCCGAGACGGCCCCGGCCGACGGCGCCGTCGCCGAGGCGCTGGAGATCGGCGTCGGGGACGACGTCCACCACCTGCGGCGGCTGCTGACCGCGGACTCCGTCCCCATGGCCATCGAGGAGAACTGGGTCCCGGCCGGCCTCCTGCCGGACCTGCTCAAGGGCGCCCTGCCCTTCTCCGTCTACGCCGAGCTCACCGAGCGGGGCCTGGCCCCGCAGTGGGGCGAGGACATGATCGAGGGACGGGCCGCCACCGCCGAGGAGGCGGTCCTGCTGGGCGTGACCGAGCGGGCCCCATCCCTGGACATCACCCGCCGGACCTTTCACGACCACCTCGCGGTGGACTACTCCCGCTCCCTGTACCGGGCCGACCGCTACACGCTGTGGGTCCCGGTCGCGGCGCCCGGTCCGCGCCGGCGTCGTCCCCGCGCCTCCCGGGGCGCCTGAGAGCGGGCCGGGATGGACAGGCCACTGAAGTCGAGTACGATGACTGGTGGTATGGACCACCGGCACGGGGGTCCTGCCGGGCGACGGCGCCCGCCGGTCACCGCCCTCACCGCTGCCCGGCTGCGGCCGGCCGATCCAGGAGGACACATGTCCCAGGCCCAGAGCATCGTCGACGCCCTCGGGGGGCTTGACAACATCGTCGAGGTCGAGCCCTGCATCACCCGCCTGCGGTGCGAGCTGGACGACGTCTCGCTCGTCGACGAGGCCGGTCTCAAGGCAGCCGGGGCGCACGGCGTGCTCGCGCTCGGCAACAACGTGCAGGTCGTCGTCGGGCCCAACGCGGACGCCATCGCCGAGGACATCGAGGACCTGCGGTGAGCCTGACCGTCCGGGCGCCCCTGGCCGGGACGGTCGTCGCCATCGAGGACGTCCCCGACCCGGTCTTCTCGGGCAGGCTCGTCGGGCCGGGCCTGGCCATCGACCCCGACCGCCGCGCGGGCTCCTCCGTCACCGCGGTCGCGCCGATCGCGGGCACGCTGTCCAAGGTCCACCCCCACGCCTACGTCGTCGTCGCCCCCGGGGGACGCGGCGTGCTCGTCCATCTCGGGCTGGACACGGTCGAGCTGGGCGGAAGGGGCTTCACGGTGCACGTCGTCGAGGGCGACAGAGTCGCTGCGGGCGACCCGATCGTGACCTGGTCGCCCGCAGCGGTCGAGGCCGGCGGACGCAGCCCGATCGTCCCGGTGGTCGCGCTCGAGGCCGAGGAGGGGGCGCTGACGACGGCCCGCGCCGGCCAGGCCCTGTCCAGCGGGGCCGTGGCCTGCACCTGGGCCTGACGGCGCCGCGGCCGTCCCCGCGCTCAGCGCGTCATCTCGTCGCGGACGGCCGCCAGCAGGCTGGCGAGCCTGACATTGTCCGGCAGGTCCTCGATCAGGACGGGGCTGCCCGAGCCGTCGGCGAGCGGGATCTTCCAGTTGGGGTACTCCTGGTCGGTGCCCGGCTGGTTCTGGGCGCGCCGCTCGCCGACGCCGTCGACAAGCGCCACGCCGACCAACGCGGAGGGCGTGCGCACCACGTAGCGGTGCAGGGCCTCCACGATCTCCCGCTCGGAGGGGTCGTCGCCCAGCAGCCCGTGCTCGCGCAGCCGCGTGAGCATCCTCTCGCGCTCCAGGCGGGCCTCGGCACGGACCTGCTCGGCGGGCTCGGTGAGCAGCCCGAGCCTCTCGCGCAGGGCCACGTGCTCGTCGGCGAGGTACCCGGCGGTGGGGGGCAGGTCGTGGGTGTTGACGGTGGACAGGGCCAGGCGCCGGTAGGCGGCCGGCTGCAGCGGCCAGCCGTCGTGCTGCTTCTCGAACCACAGCACCGAGGTGCCGAGCACGCCGCGGCTGGCGAGGTAATCGCGCGCCCAGGGCTCGACGGTGCCCAGGTCCTCGCCGATGATGACGGCGCCGGCGCGATGGGCCTCGAGCAGGGCGACGCCGACCATGGCCTCGTGGTCGTAGCGGACGTAGGCGCCCTGGTCCGCCCCCATGCCCCGGGGGATCCACCACAGGCGGAACAGCCCGACGACGTGGTCCACGCGCAGCGCACCGGCGTGGCGCAGCACCGTGCGCACCATGTCGCGCAGCGGCGCGTAGGCGGTCTGCGCCAGGTGGGCGGGGCTCCACGGCGGCTGGGACCAGTTCTGGCCGAGCTGGTTGTACATGTCCGGCGGGGCGCCGACCTCGATGCCCGGGGCGAAGGAGTCCGGGTCGCTCCACACGTCGGCCCCGTAGGGGTGGACGCCGACGGCCAGGTCGTCCATGACCCCCAGGCTCATGCCCGAGGCCCTGGCCTCGGCCTGCGCACGGCCCAGCTGCTCGTCGACGATCCACTGCAGCCACGCGTAGAAGTCGATGCGCTCGGTCAGGGTGCGGGCCTCGTTGGCGACGAAGGCGCTCGAGGCGTCCCTGAGGGTGTCGGGCCAGTCCTTGAGCTCGCCGTACTTCTCGGTCAGGGCGCACCACAGGGCGTACCGCTCCAGGCCCGTGCCCCGCTCGGCGCGGAAGCGCTCGAAGTCCCGCTGGCGGGACCGGGAGCGACCGGCCGCGAAGATGACCTCGAGGGCCTCGCGCTTGGCCTTCCAGACGGCGTCGCGGTCAATGGGATCCGCACTGAGGTTGGCCGGCGAGACCTCCTCGAAGGCCCACTGGACCAGGGAGCGGCGGGGCCCGGACAGGCGGGCGACCTCCCCGATCGCCTCGGGGCGGATGTAGATCGGGTTGACGAAGCGCCTGGTCACCGGCAGGTAGGGCGACGGCGTCATGCGGCCGGCGGGCTCCGCGGCGTGCAGGGGGTTGATCAGAAGGAAGTCGGCGCCCTCGTCCCCCAGGAAGCTCACCAGCTCGGTGAGGTCGTCGGCGTCGCCGATCCCCCATGAGCCCTGGGAGCGCACGGAGTACAGCTGCGCCATGGCGCCCCAGCCCCGCGAGCCCAGGGCCGCCGGCAGCTCCAGGCGGTCCGGGGTGACGGCCAGCGGGGCCCGGGCCGAGAACGCCTCGCGGGCCGGGCAGGCGTCGACGTCGGCGACGAGGGTGTGCCATCCCAGGGGGAGGTCGGCCGGCAGGGCGAAGCAGGCCCTGCCGGTCAGGGCGCCGTCCACGTCGTGCGGCAGCGTCCACTCGTCGGTCTGCGACAGCTCGCGCCTGCCTCCCTCCTCCAGCTCGACGCGCACCCGCACCGCGGCGCCGTCGGGAAGGTGGACGGGCACGGAGACCGGGGCGCCGGAGCGGGCGACGACGACGCGCGGCAGCGTGAGCCTCCAGGGGTTGAGCTCGGCCTCCTTCAGCGAGGCCTCGACATCCTCGTCGGTGCCGGCCTCGACGCCCAGGGCCGCCAGGACGGCGACGAGCGTGGCGCGGGAGGGCGCGGCGAGGTTGCCGTGATAGTCCCAGTACTCGGTGGAGACTCCGTGTGCTTCAGCGAGCTGCTTCAGGCGTTCGCCCGCGGGCTCGGATGCGGCGATGGACTCAGTCATGGCGTGGATTCAGCCTCGTTGGTCGGTCGCGTGGGCGCGAGGGGTGGCCCCTGTCGGGATGATACGGCGGACGACGACCCGCCTGACCCTCCAGTGCGGCAGTGCGACTGGACGATCGGGCGGCGACTATCCGTTGCAGCAAGCGTTTCACAGGTGGTCGCGCAATGCCAGCCTCGGCACTTCCACGCCCCGGCACCCGCCGGACGGCGGACAGGGGCGAGGGACGGCGCGGCCCGGCGCCGCTCAGCCCAGCGCGGCGATCTCGCCCGCGATATTGTCCGCCGTCGGCCCGACGACGACCTGGACGACGCGGCCGGAGCGGACGACCCCGAAGGCGCCCGCAGCGCGCAGGGCGTCCTCGTCGACCTTCTCCTGGTCCACGACCTCGACGCGCAGCCGCGTGATACAGGGCTCGAGGTCCGAGATGTTCTCCCGGCCCCCCAGGCCGGCGACGATCTTCTCAGCGGTACTCATGTGTGCTCCCTCGGTAAGTCTCGGCTCGGCGGCGCGCCGCGCGACGGCTCGTCATCTCCGTGCTCGCAGTCACTTTATCCTAGGCGGAGCATCCCTCGCCCAACCGGCGTCCTGGGGCGCGTCGACCGGGCCCGCACCAGGACGGCACATGTCAATCGATATTCATCCGACGGCGGAAACGAGACATGCGGCGCCCTCCCGGGGCACAATGGGCCGTGATATTCGCCTCCATCGCTGTTGAGGAGCACCGCATGGCCCCGTCCGACGCAACACCCACCTCCCTGACTGGCATTGGCGTGAGCCCCGGGCTCATCGCCGGCCCTGTCGCCCGCATGGCGCCGGGTATCACCGAGCCCGAGATCGCCACCCTCGACTCCAGCCGAGACCCCGAGAAAGAGTGCGACCGCATCGCAGAGGCCGCCCAGAAGGTCAAGAAGAGCCTCGAGCTCTCCGCCGCCGAGGCCAAGGGCGACGGACGCACCCTGCTGGAGACCACGGCGCAGATGGCCGCCGACCCGACCCTGACCACCTCCGCCCAGGCCAAGGTGCGCGAGCGCAAGCTCGTCCCCGAGCGCGCCGTGTGGGAGGCCGCCGGCACCCTGGCCGGCATGCTGGAGTCGCTCGGCGGCTACATGGCCGAGCGCACCCGGGACGTGGGGGACGTGCGCGACCGCATCGTCGCCGTCCTGACCGACTCCCCCATGCCGGGCATCCCGCGCATGCCCGAGCCCTTCGTCCTGGTGGCCGAGGACCTCGCCCCCGCCGACACGGCGCTGCTCGACCCCGAGAAGGTCGTCGCCTTCATCACCTCCGAGGGCGGCCCCACCTCGCACACCGCGATCCTGGCCCGCGCGCTGGGCATCCCGGCGATCGTCGGCACCGGCACGGAGGTCACCGACCAGCTCCACGACGGCGACATCGTCCTGGTCGACGGCACCAAGGGCGCCGTGACCCTCAACCCGACCGAGGAGGCCCTGCGCCGGGCCCGCGAGCTGGCCAGCCGGGTGCGGGTCTTCAACGGCGACGGCGCCACGAAGGACGGCCACGAGGTCCAGCTGCTCGCCAACGTCGGCGACGCCGCCGGAGCGCGCAGCGCCGCGGAGGCGGGCGCCATGGGCGTGGGCCTGTTCCGCACCGAGTTCTGCTTCCTCGACCAGCCCGAGGAGCCCACCGTCGAGGCGCAGGTGGAGGCCTACCGCGGCGTGCTCGAGGCCTTCCCGGGCAAGAAGGTCGTCGTGCGCACCCTCGACGCCGGCGCCGACAAGCCGCTGCCCTTCCTCACCGACGCCACCGAGGCCAACCCGGCGCTCGGCGTGCGCGCCTACCGCACCGCCCGGCGCGACCCGGAGGTCCTGGAGCACCAGCTCGAGGCCCTCGCCAAGGCCGAGGCCGGCACCGAGGCGAAGGTGTGGGTCATGGCCCCCATGATCTCCACCGCCGACGAGGCCAAGGCGTTCACCGACAAGGCACGCTCCTACGGGCTCACGATCGCGGGCATGATGATCGAGGTCCCCTCCGCCGCCATCATGGCGGACAAGCTCTTCGAGCACGCCGACTTCGCCTCCATCGGCACCAACGACCTCACGCAGTACGTCATGGCGGCCGACCGGCTCCTGTCCTCCCTGGCGGACCTGTCGACGGGCTGGCAGCCCGCCGTCCTGCGGCTGATCAAGTCCGCCTGCGACGGCGCCGCCCCCCACGACCGCCCCGTGGGCGTGTGCGGCGAGGCCGCCGCCGACCCGGCCCTGGCCGTGGTCCTGGTGGGCCTGGGAGTCAAGAGCCTGTCGATGACGGCCCGCGCCCTGGCCGACGTCGACGCCGTGCTCAAGTCCGTCGACTTCGCCGACTGCCAGCGCCTGGCGGGCCTGGCGACCAGCGCCCGCAACGCCGACGACGCCCGCGCCGCCGTGCGCGCCGAGCTGCCGATCCTGGAGGAGCTCGGTCTGTGACGACGCCGTACCCGGTCCCCGTCGCCACCGAGGAGCCGCTGGGCTCGGTAACCCGGGTCCTCGCCCTGAGCGAGGCGGCCGGCGACGGGGACGGGGACGGCCGGCCGGTCCTGGAGGACGTGTTCACCGGCGCCTCCCTGCCCCAGCTCTCGGGGCGCATCTACGGCGGCCAGGTGGTGGCGCAGGGGCTGCTGGCCGGGGCCGCCACCCTGATCGACGACGGCGACGGTGAGCGCCTGCCGCACTCGGTGCACGCGTACTTCATGCGCGGGGGCAGGCCCGACGAGCCGGTGAGTTTCGCCGTCGAGAGGCTCCACGACGGGCGGTCCTTCTCGCAGCGGCGCACCACGGCCTCCCAGGGCGGGGTGCCGATCCTGACCATGATCTCCTCCTTCCAGGAGGTCCAGGGCGGCGCCGACCTCCACATCGAGGCCCCGGAGGTGCCGCGCCCCGAGGAGCTCAGAAGCGCGCTGGAGATCTTCAGGACCGTCGACCACCCGGTGGCGAGGTTCCTGGGACGCACGGCGGCCTTCGACCTGCGTCACGTCGAGGGCAACGTCTACCTGGGGCCCGGCGAGGAGCGCAGCGGCGTCCAGCACCTGTGGGCGCGCTCGCGCGGGCGCCTGCCGGCCGGGGCCTCCCAGACGGTGCACCGGGCGCTGCTGACCTACATGTGCGACCAGGTGATGCTGGAGCCCGCGCTGCGCAGCCAGGGGCTCAGCTGGCGCAGCCGGGGGATGAGCCTGGCGACCCTCGACCACACCCAGTGGTTCCACCGGGACGTGGACGTGTGCGACTGGATGCTCTTCGTCCAGGACTCCCCCAGTTCGCAGGGCGGGCGGTCGATGGTCCGCGCGGAGGTCTTCGACGCCTCCGGGCGGCTGGTGTCCTCCATCGCCCAGGAGGGCATGATCCGCACGCCGACGCCGACGGCCCGCGGAAGCGGCCGGTGGGAGGTCCGCCTCGAGGGCTGAGGCGAGCGGGTCCGGAGCAGCCGGCGGGGCCGGCTCGCACCGGGGCAGCCGACCGGGCCGGCTCGATCGGGCCGGCTCGCACCGGGCCCGGGGATGGAAGACTGTGCCCATGAGCGCATCCGTCGATGTCCTGCTGGTCGAGGACGAGGCAGACCTCGCCGCCGCCACCCGGGACTACCTGTCCGCCTTCGGCCTGCGCGTGACGCACTGCCCGGACGCCGAGTCGGCGCTGCGCTCCGCCCGCGCACGCGCACCCGGCGTCGTCCTGCTCGACGTCAACCTGCCCGGCATGAACGGCTTCGAGCTGTGCCGCCGGCTGCGCGGCGACTCGCAGGTGCCGATCATCGTCGTCTCGGCCCGCAGCGCCGACGTCGACCAGGTACGGGGCCTGTCGCTCGGCGCCGACGACTTCGTCACCAAGCCCTTCTCCCTGGCCGTCCTGCTGGCCAAGGTCCGCCGCGCCCTGGAGCGCGGCGCCGTCAGCGCACCCGCTGCCGCGGGCGGTGGGCCCGGGTCCTCGGGACCCGCAGGGGAGGACGGCTTCGACGACGGCCGCCTGCGGGTGGAGCCGTCCACCGGCCGCACCTACCTGAACGGCCGCGAGCTCCGCCTGACCGCGCTGGAGGACAAGATCCTGCGGCACCTGGTGTCCAGGCGGGGCGCGGTGTGCGCCAAGGAGGACATCATCCGCGCGGTATGGGGGGACGAGTTCACCAGCGTCGGCACGCTGACCGTGCACGTGCGCCGCCTGCGCGCACGCATTGAGAAGACGCCCGGCTCCCCCGCCTACATCCGCACGGTGTGGGGACGCGGGTACCTGTTCGAGGCGCCATGATGCGCGGCCTGCGCGCTCCCCTGGTCCTGCTGACCGTCGCCCTCGCAGGGGGCCTGGCCGTGCTGGCCCTGCTCGCCGTGCGCGAGCCGCCGGCCGCGGACGCCGCCGGGCTCAATGACGCCGTCCAGCGCCTGTCCGCCTCCTGGCCCCGCCCCGAGGAGGCGGGTCTGGGAGACGTGGCCGACCGGCTGCGGGTGGTGGACGCCGCGGGCAGCCCGGTGCCGCTGACCGGTGAGGGCGGTGGGGGCGCCGCGGACGCGCCCCGGCCGACGGACGGGCTCCGGGACATGCAGTGGACCGGCGAGCACCGCCCCCTGGCCGCGCCCGTCGTCGTCGACGGGCGGGTCGTGGCCTGGGCCTTCCTCGACGACGGCTACACCGCTGCCGCGGCGGCGCGCCGTCGCCTGGACGAGCGCGGCGATCCTGACGGCGGGCCTGCTCCTGGTGCTCGCGCTGCTGGTGCGGATCAACGCACGCGTGCTGGTCCCCTTCAGGCGCCTGGAGCGCTTCGCCGCCCGCGTGGCCGGCGGGGACCTGGCCGCGCCGCTGGAGATGGACCGGGGCAACGCCTTCGGCGCCTGGACGGAGAGCTTCGACCTGCTGCGCACCGAGCTGGCCGCCTCCCGCCGGCGGGAGGCGGAGGCGCGCGCGTCCAAGGAGGCGCTCATCGCCCAGATCGGCCACGACCTGCGCACGCCCGTCGCCACGATCTGCGCCACCGCCGAGCTGCTCGAGCTCACCGAGGACTCCCCCGCCGCCCGCCGTCGGCTGCAGGTGATCCGGGCCAAGAGCCACCAGGTGGACGACCTGGTCAGCGACCTGTTCCGCGCCCACGCCGACGAGATCGCCGCCCTGAGCGTGAACCCCACGGACCTGAGCGCCGACGAGGTCGCGGCCCTGGTGCGCGAGGCGGACCACCGGCACCTGGTGCGCCTCGCCGCCCTGCCGGCCGTCCTGGTGCGCGCCGACCGGCTCCGCCTGGCGCAGGTCATCGACAATGTCGTGCAGAACTCCTACAAGTACGCGGGCACCCCCATACGCGTGAGCGGCCGGATCGAGGAGGACTCGCTGCGGCTCGACCTCGCCGACGCCGGCCCGGGCGTCGCGCCGGACGAGACCGGGCAGATCTTCGCCCGGGGACGGCGCGGCAGGAACGCCTCGGGCACGCCCGGCCAGGGGCTCGGCCTGTTCACCTGCGCCCAGCTCATGGAGCGCATGGGCGGGCGCATCGAGGCCGGCCTGCCGGCGTCGGGAGGCCTGGCCATGACGCTCCGCCTGCCGCTGGCCTGAGCCCGACGCCCCACCACGACCCTGCGCCCCTGCTGCGCCCCAACATCACGGTAAGGGGCCCGGGCAGCCGGCGCCCCCGCTCCCCTGCTGCGCCCCCTCGCGCCGTCCGGCAAGGAGCGAGCAGGCCCAGCGGGCGGATATCGCAGGCGAACCGTAAGAGTTCCGTAAGGACTTGCCGCGGCCGCCCCCGTAGCGTCGAGGCGTCGCACGAGAGGAGCACCCATGCCGCCGACCCCGCCGCCGACCCCGCCGCCGTCCGAGGCCCGCCGCGCCGCCACCGCCGTCGTCACCACCGACAGGCTCTCCAAGTCCTTCTCGGTGGGCGGGACCCAGCAGCACGTGCTGCGCAACCTGGACCTGGAGATCGCCGCCGGCTCCTTCACCGTCATCATGGGCCCCTCGGGCGCCGGCAAGTCCACCCTCCTGTACGCCCTGTCCGGGCTGGACCGGCCCACCCTGGGCACGGTGAGGCTGGACGGCACGGACCTGACCGCTCTGAGCGAGGACGGCCTGGCCCGCTTCCGCCGCAGCCACTGCGGCTTCGTCTTCCAGCAGGTGCACCTGCTGGACTCCCTGACCGTCCTGGAGAACCTCCTGGCCGTGGGCCTGCTGGTCAGCAGGGACCGCGACGCCGTCGTCGAGCACGCGCGCTCACTGCTGAGGCGGGTCGACCTGCCCGAGCGGGACTGGGGCAAGGCGCCCGCCACGCTGTCGGGCGGCGAGGCCCAGCGCGCGGCCATCGCCCGGGCCCTGATGAACCGGCCCGCCGTGGTCTTCGCCGACGAGCCCACCGGCCAGCTGGGCTCCGAGCACTCCGCCGCCGTCCTGGACCTGCTCGGCGACGTGCACGCGGACGGGCAGACCATTGTCATGGTCACCCACGACGTGCGCTCCGCCGCCCGCGGCGAGCGCGTCCTCTACCTGCGCGACGGCCACGTCTGCGCCGAGTGCTCCCCGACCGGCACGACCGACCAGCGCGCCCAGGCCCTCACCTCCTTCCTGACCGGGATGGGGTGGTGAGGGTGCTGCGATCCCTGCGATCACCGCGATCCCTGCGATCCTTGAGGTCACTGGCGGCGAGCCCGTCTCTGCTGCTGGCCCGCCGCGCCCTCCGCAAGCACCCGGGCCTGGTGGGGGCCGTGACGCTCCTGTCCCTCATCGCCGGGCTGCTCATGAACGTCGGGCTGGTCATGATGCCCCAGCACAGCGCGTACCTGGACCGCAAGGCAGATGAGTGGAGCTCCCCCGACGCCGTCGTCCTCCTGCCCCAGGGCGAGCAGGCCGACGCCGTCGAGGACGCCCTGCGGTCCGATGAGCGCGTGCGCGACCTGGAGACCGCGCCGGGCGTCAGCGTGCAGGGCTCCATTCCCTACGCCAGCTCGACGCTGCCCTCCATGTTCCTCTTCTACGACGCAGACGCCTCCACGCGGATGGGACGGTGGGACGTCGCCTCCCGGCTCGATGATCCGGTGGAGAATCCCGTCTGGGTGCCCTCCACTCTCCAGGCCGCGGGCGGCTACGAGCTGGGCGACGAGCTGGTGCTCACCTCTCCCATGGGCGAGCGCACCTTCCACATCCAGGGCTTCACCGAGTCCACATACGGCGGCATGCCGTCGATCGGCCTGCTGTGGCTGGGGCTGCCGAGCAGGGACTACGAGGCGCTCGAAGGTGAGGCGCGGGAGCACATGGCCGGCCTCCAGGCCGAGCTCGCCGCAGGCGGACAGGACGGCACCGGCGTGCAGCAGGCCCGGCTCCCCGGCTGGGTGCCCTCCACACTCATCAAGGTGCAGACCCGCAGCGCCGAGGAGGCCGGCAGCCTCACCGGTGAGGTTCTCTCGCGCCTGAATGTGGTCTCGGCCTGGGACATGGACCGGGCGACCCTGTCCATGGCCAACCAGATGTCAGTCGGCCTCATCTCCGTGGTCGTCCTGCTCTTCTCCTCGATGATCGCAGGCGTGGCGCTGCTCATGCTGGCCTTCATGCTGCACGGCGCCGTCCGCGAGGACCTGGAGACGGTGGGCGCCCTGCGGGCCATGGGCTTCACCACGGGCGGGGTCGTGCGCCCCATGGTGCTCCTCTTCGCGCTGACGGCCGCTCTGGGCGCGGCGGCCGGGGCGGCCTCGAGCTACGCGGTCCTGCCGTACCTGTCCTCGATCCTGCGCGCTCAGACCGGGATCACCTGGAGGGTTCAGGTCGAGCCCGGGATGCTCCTGGCCTGTGCCGCGGGCCTGGGCGTCATGGTCTGGCTGGTCGGAGCCCTCGTCGCCAGGCGCGCCGGCCGCATGAGCGCGGTGGAGGCGCTGCGCGGCGGCCAGGCCGACCACTCCTTCACCCGCTCCCGCCTGCCTCTGCAGCGCACGCGCGGCCGGCTCGCCATGCTGCTCGGCCTCAAGGAGATGCTCGCGGCGCCGGGCCGCGCAGTGCTCATCCTCGTAATCGCCGCCGCATGCACCATGGCCTCGGTCTTCTCCGCCTCCGGCCTGGGGACGCTCGCCGACGAGGACAACGCCCTGTCGCTGCTCCTGGGCGGCATTTTCCCAGACATCACCGTCACGGCGAAGTCACCCGACGACGTCGACGCCGTCGTGGCAGGGGCCCTGAGGACTCCCGGTGCGGCGAGTGCGGTCCCGTACTCCACCAGATCCGAGATCGTCAACGGCACGAGTGTGCTCTTCATCGTGGTGGACGGGGTGGATGACCTGCCGACGAGCCCCCTCTACGAGGGGCGGCCCGCTCGTCATGGCAACGAGGTCGTCCTGGGCCCGGGCGTGGCGAGGCGCTTCAAGGCTCATGTCGGCGATACCTGGACAGCGACCCGCAACGGCGCCGAGACGGAGCTCCTCGTCACCGGCCTGGCCAGCGGCGTGGCCAGTGGCGGTAACTTCGTGATCCTCACCCGGGAGGCGTACAAGGAGCTCGCCCCCGATGCGAGCCTGACCGACGTCGGAGTCTTCATCGCCGACGACGCCGATTCCAGCGCGGTGGCCAAGGCTCTGCAGGACGAGCTCGGCCCCGATTTCCAGGTGGTCAATACACGGGACTCCATGGCGGCGCAGACGCAGGGCGATATGTCCATGGTCCCGCTGCTGTCCAACTCCCTGATGATATTCACCGGGCTCGTCGTGGTACTGGTGGTGGCGCTCCTGACCGTCTCCCTGGTGGCCCGGTCCCGTCGCTCCTCGGGCCTGCTCAAGGCCCTGGGGATGACGACGCGCCAGGCGGCGGCCCGTGTGCGCTGGACCATACTGCCGCCCGTGGTCCTGGGCACCGCGCTGGGGTGCGCGGCGGGCGGGGCGCTGATCACGCCGCTGCTGACGGCGATGTTCAGCGAGGTGGGAATCAGGCGGATCACGATGGAGATCCCGGTGTGGCCGACCCTCGCCGTCGGGGCGGCCGTACTCGTCACCGCGGTGGTGGCGGTGTTGGTCGCCACGCGGCCCATCGGCAGGATCACCGCTTACTCCCTGCTGACGGAGTAGCCCGGCGGGACGCCGGGTGCGGGAGCTCCGCGGATCCGACAAGGACTGCGACTCAGTGACCTCCGGGGCCCGCCGGGTGCGGGAGCTCCGGGCCCGCGCTC
>ERZ773063.1125-NODE-1125-length-16306-cov-46.955018_pt1 | contig 16306 bp, 10 predicted proteins | sample MGYA00580625_ERZ773063 | MGnify/ENA primary metagenome ERZ773063 (study PRJEB29015, sample SAMEA2738022) | human oral metagenome | biome: human oral; feature: human-associated habitat; material: dental | place: China | collected 2042 ...
GGAGCGGCTCGTCGGAGAACTGTCGAAGGAGAGGATCGTCTTCATCATCGACCACACGGAGGCGTTTGCCCACGGCGACGCTCAGGTCCTGTCGATTGACGGGTCGACGTGACAGTCAATCGCAGAGGCGATAGTAGCTCAGGTCTTGCAGCTTAGAGATTGCGAAATCCCTGTCTTCAACGACAAGCCCACGCCTCTCCATCTGGGGCAGCTGCTCATCAAATGTTATTGCGTGGGGAAGTGGGAAGTAAGATGACCCCGCCTGGTTCGCTGCATTGCTGCTCGCGCGCGGGGTGCTATCAGCAGGATTTATACCACCATTTGACGCGTTTGCACAACCGGCTTGGCTATTCTCAATAACTATTGGTTCACTTGAGGCTTCGTGAGTTCGTGTGGGTGGGTGGTTGCGTCACCGCCCCGGTGGCATGGACCTCAGGCCCGAGCGCCCTGGCATCACGGGGGCCATGGGGCTGTCGACGTCGTGGGACCCGTGGCCCCCGCCCGGTCGCGCGAGCAACCGTGGGTACGCAGGAGTGTACACAGACCGGCGAAGATGGCCTCTCGGCGCAACCACCGCCCGCATGCAGAATGCGCCCTTTGGTGAGGCCCACACGCAGAGTGCGCCTTTCCGTGACGTCGCCCGCCCAGAGTGCGCCTCTCGGTCACGTCGCGGTGGCGTCGCCGGCGCAGAGCGCGCCTTTCCGTGAGACGGAGGGTGCAGACTGCGCTTTTACGTGAGACCGTCTGCGCAGAATGCGCCTTTGTGTGAGGTGACTCCACGTTTGCGCAGGTGAGGAAAAGCACATTCTACGGAAAAGTGCACTCTGGGCGCGGGCCCTCACGGAAAAGCGCACTCTGGGCGCGGGCCCTCACGGAAAAGCGCACTCTGGGTGCGGGCCCTCACGGAAAGGCGCATTCTGCGCGACCGCCCGCATGCAGAATGCGCCCTTTGGTGAGGCCCACACGCAAAGTGCGCCTTTCCGTGAGAGTGACCCCCCAGAGTGCGCCTTTACGTGAGTCGCCGGTTGCAGAGTGGGGCACTTGTGTACGCTGTTGCGACGCGATTCGCCGAGGCGTCAACCCACACTAACCCCCGAAGAGCCGTTCACTTCCCATCGTTTCCGGTCTTCCCGCGACACGCACTCATGTCGGCTCTTGTACCTAGGTAGAGGATAGCAGCCGCGACTATCCTTCGAGACCTTATTGGCACATGTAAGGCCCCGCCTGCGAACTCATGAGACCCACCAGGAGCCACAAGGATCACCTCGCAATACCCGCAGCCCTCCCCAGAGCACGTACTTCATCCTATCGCCAATCGCCTCTGTCTTTCCCACCCCCTTCAGGTGATAGGAACTCGCCCATGACCTCGAAAATGGCATCGACGTTAGTACAAGGGCATTGAGACGAAGGAGTGTCATTGCCGATATCGGCATGATGCCTACGGAGCCTCAATGCGTTTGCGCGGGCCACTTCCAGCTTAGCAAATAGAAGCTCAGACATCCCGTCCATGTTCTTCTTATACAGTATTCCGAATTCCCTCTTGAGCGCATCGGATAGCGCCTTGCAGCACGATGCGCTGTCCATCGGCGCCGTCGTGTACCGCAGATGCTCGAGCAGCCATATCTCGAAGCAGGGGTTCGACCACAGGGCATGGTACGTGGCGAGCTCTATGGTCTGCTGGCAGAGCGCCTCGACTCTGTCGAACTCCTCGTCGGAGAAGTCGTCCTTGTCATATACAAGCCACACATGATCGTATACATCGGGCGACCTGCGGCAGGCTTCCTTCGCGTACTCGAGCAGGCCCATCGTGTGCTTGCCGGTGCTGCGCACCACCACGTTGACTTTCCTGCCATTGGCTTCTCCAAGCAGGAGCCTCATTCCGTTGAAGTACCTTGGCTCCGTCTCCGTGCCCTCGGTGACCACGAGGTGCCTGGTCATCTGGACGGTGCGATATCGCGGGGAGCCCTGCCTCACTGAGCTCCTCCATGCCTTGTTACGGTCGCCCCTCTTGACGGGCTTTCTACTCATGGGCAAGCACCCACTCTTCCATCCTCGACAGATATGGGTCGGCGCCATAGCGCCCCGCAAGGTACTGTCGGTCGAACGCGGCGTTCTTGCTCACGAGGTTGCCGTTGCTCTCGTGGATGTCCGCGAGCGACCAAAGCTGGCTCGACTCATCCTCGTCTTTTGCAGCGAACCAGATCTCGTCTCGGCGGAAGACGTCGTTCCTCATCGTCGAGACATCCTGCGACGTGAAGAAGAGCTGAGCGCCGTTACGGTTTATCTCCGGATTCTTGAAGAGCAGTGTCACGAACCGCAGGAGCTTCGGGTGCAGCTTCGCGTCCAGCTCGTCGACGGCGATGAAGGTCCCGCGCGCAAGCGCCCTAAGCAGGAATTTGGCAAGCCCGAGCATCTTCTGTGTGCCGGCCGACTCCTCCGAAAGCCGTAGCTCGTACGTTCCGTCATTCACCTTGTGCCTCACGAAAACTCGCTGGTTTCTCCGCTCGGCGTCATTAGCCTCCGTCCGAAAGCCGTCGATCCTTATGTCGACTGACCGCAGGAGACCCGTGATCGAATCGGAGTCCTCCTCGTCGAGCATCTGCTCGAGCATGAACTCCAGATATCCGCTGTTGTAGTTCAGAAACGTCGACCCTACGAACCAGGATACCGCATCCTGCACAGCGTCGAGATCGCTGTTCATACCAAGGAACGAGAGATAGGGTATAGCGACATTGAAGTTCGTGGAGACCCCGCCGCGCTTCAGCATTGGGCCCAAGGCAACCTCGCCACCCTCCCGGGTGAACAGCATCGCGGGCCGCGACCCTCCTACCTTGCGACGGTTAAGTGCCTCGTAGGTTATCTCCTGATCGCTGGCGACCTCGAGTTCGTAGCGGTACTCATAACCGTTCGTCCTAAAGTACAGCTCGAAATCAGAGGGGGCCTCCAAGGTCTCCGCATCGAACGCGAACGGATTACACCGTCTCAGACCGACCATCCTATTGCCATGGTCCCCGCCATGCGTGAGCGCAGTAATCGGCATCGCCACGGCACCGCAGACGTACTCGAGGGCCCTGTACAAGTTGGTCTTCCCGCCGGCGTTCGGGCCGTAGACCGCTGCGACGGGCAGGAGCCTCTGCGAGTCCCCGCCGGGAATGAGGGAGTCCGAGAACTCCTTCATCTGCGTGGCCTGCATGCTAAACGTCATCTCGTCCCGAAATGACCGATAGTTGCTGAACGTGAACTGGCAGAGCATCTTTGCGTCTCCTTTAGCCTTTCAAGACCTAGGATCTAACCATTTTAACTCTGTATTTATAGATTTTTTCTGATTCTACTATTTAAAACAACAAAGTCAAGATACTTAAGGGTAAGAACCAGACGTGATACTATAGACAAAAAAGCACGTGAGTGGGTCAAAGCTCATCCGTCGCTTTAAAGCCGCCCACGTGAGGCTCGGACCGCACCAGCCCAGTTCCTCAGCTAACAACTTCCTCGCCAGCCTGATATGTCTGCGCCACCTGTCTTCTCCACTCCGGAACGTGTGACTGCGGTGGGAATCTTGGGCCAAACAAGGACCCCCCCGAGGCGCGCCAGGAAGCCCTCGGGCCTCGCGCGCCGCGCACCACCATGCCGAGCTCGCCGCGCACGGCGCCGCCAAGCACTGCGGCTCTTGGGGCAACATCGCCGCCGACCTCAACCGCCACTGCCACTGAACCTCGCGCGCACGGGCCCACGCCGGACATGCATTGCCCCCAAAGCACTTCGGCAAAGGGGCCTTTCTGGGATATGCCCCTAGGCGTCGGGTTCGTGGTACCCGCAGGCACCCTACTGGACGCCGCTCTGTCAGGGACCTAAGCATGTGAGCGGCATGACGTAGACGTCGGCGTCCTTGTCATAGCGCGCCAGCTCACCGGCTCCCACGAGCACCGCCATGAACGCCGGCGCTGGGTTTCTCGCCATGGGATTTCTCGCCACCTTGCGACGGAGACGATCTAGGCTGGTGATAGCCTCCCCAAGCTTGTCCTCCCCGAGCTTCACCTCGATGCCCGCCCAGCGACCGTCCGTCAGCTCGATGATAGCGTCGACCTCGAGGCCGTCGGAGTCGCGGTAGTAGTGGAGCGAATCGGCGGATGCTCCGGGTAGCGCGGACGCGTAGACCCGCAGGTCATGCATGGCAAGCGACTCAAAGAGCAGGCCAAACAGCTGCCCGTCGGACATGAGTCTTTCCTGCGTGATGCCGAGCAGCGACACCGCAAGCGACGAGTCGGCGAAGTACCTCTTTGGCTTCGTCCTCAACCGCGATCTTGAGCGTATCGGGGCATCCCACCCGTCAACCTCATCGACGACGTAAAGCCTTACAAGTTCCGAGACGTAGGATGACGCCACGGAAGCACTCGCTTTGGGACTCGCGCCGGATATCCCCGCATCTGCGGCAACGGTCGAGAACTTGACCGCCTTGCCTGAGTTTCTCGCGAGCGATTGGGCGACGCGGCGCACCACCCTACCGTCAAGGCCTCGTCGAGTGATGCTAGTAGCAAACAGGGCATCCAGATAGCTCGACACGTAGTCGCCAGTCCCCGTCGCCCTAGACCGGAGGGCTGGCCACCCACCCCCGCAGATCATGCGCGCATATGGCTCGAGCCGCTGGTGCGCGAGTTGTGGCTCAAAGCGCCCGCCGAAGAGGCCTGCGAGGGAGATCGCCCCGCTCGACTCACCGGTCTCGACAAGGGTCATCGTGCTCATCCGGTACGTGGCTATACGTCCCGCCCCACTGTGCTGTAATCTGTCCTTATTGGGCTTGGAGGAGCCAGATAGGATGAACTGCCCGCTCCTATTGCCCGTCTCGTCAATTCGATAGCGAACCTCATCCCAGATTGACGGAACATCTTGCCACTCATCGATTGCGTGCGGTTGCTCCCCCACAAGTGCTGTCGTAGGGTCCGCTCGGGCAAGCGAGCGCTCGGCCTCGCGGCCTATCCTGGTCACGCTCGAGGCGAACGAGAGAGAGGTCCAGGTTTTGCCACACCACATCGGTCCGACAATCTCGACAGCACCAAACTCATCAAGCAGGCGTGACACACCTGCGTCGGCAATCCTTGGCAGATATCCATCCGGCTTGAGACTTCCCTGGTCCATAGACCGACCTCCTATCTGATGCAGCTTGTTGTCTCAGAGCATATATGCCTGCCGAGAATTATTGAGCCAGCAAAATAGAGCCCCGTCAACCAGCAAAATAGAGCGAAATCTGTCAGTAAAACAGAGGATAATTGCTCGGCATATCAGAGGAAACACCATACCCCTCGCGGCCGTACGCGGTCTGCATGTACGGATGGCAGCCCAAGGCCTGCGGGTAAGATGAGTCCTGCGATGGCAAGCGGGGGAGCACGGCGGTCACGTAGCGGATATGGCGGGCACGATGTGAGTGAATCACTCACATCGCAATCGTGATGTGAGTGATTTTTTGGCAGAAACCGACACAGACTTAACGAAGGGAAACTCTATTCTCGCAGGTCAGAGACTTGCTGTAAGTATACTCGAAGTGAGTGATTCACTCACTTCGTCAATGTGATGTGAGTGATCCACTCACTTCGCGACGCTCGAGGCGACGATGTGAGTGATCCACTCACATCACGCACGTTCGGGACGCCGGGATCCACGTGTTGTGCGGTACGCGCCCAACACCGGGTACCAAACACCGAGTGCCGGGAGCCAGATGATGCGCACCCAGCTCGGCCTCGCCTGCCCTACTTCACGCCGGCCTTCTCCTTTGCCCGCTCGATGGTGGCGAGCTGCTCCGACGAGAGGTGAATGCCGCCGTACACGCCCCCCTTCTGCCCGCCCCCCTCGTTGACGATGAGGTCCTCGAGCTCGCCGCGACGGCGAAAGCGCAGCTTCTCGCCGGGCAGGACGCGCTCGGTGGGATCATCGGGGTTCGTGATCCTAAACGCGCCTCCGCTCTTGAAGTTCTCCTTTGCCACCGAGATCATAAGCTTGATGCGATTGAGCTGGTTCACCTCAGAGGCGCCCGGGTCGTAGTCCACGGCCACGATGTTGCTCTCGGGATGTAGCTGGCGCAGCCGCTTGATCACCGACTTGCCCACGACGTGGTTGGGCAGGCAGGCAAAGGGCGAGCAGCACACGATATTGGGCGTGCCGTGCTGGATGAGGTCGACCATCTCGGCCGTGAGCAACCAGCCCTCGCCCATCGTGTTGCACAGCGACAGGATGGAGCTTGCCTTCTGGGCGAGCTCGTGGATGTCCTCGTAGGGAGAGAACCTCTCGGACTTGGCGAGCATCTTGTTGATGGGCACCCGCATGGAGCTCACGAGCTTGATGCCCGCACTGTGCGTGAGGCGACTTATGGCCTTGGTGCCCAGCTCGTCGTGGGTGTTGATCGCATTGGACATGCCAAAGAGGAAGAAGTCCAGAAGGCCAGGAACGTCGGCTTCGCAGCCCTCGCCCTCGATGACGTCCACGACCTGGTTGTTGGCCGTCGGGTGAAACTTGACCAGGATCTCTCCCACGACGCCGACGCGCGGCTTGCTGCGGTCGTCCGTGAGCGGCAGCGTGTCAAAGCGGTCAATGGTGTCTCGGCAGAGGCGATAGAAGCTCTTGCGGTCGGTGCGAGGTATCAGGGTCTTGGCACGCCTCATCAGGCTGTCGTAGAGCCTGTTGGCAGAGCCCCTCTCGGTCTCGTAGGGACGTGTGCGATACAGGAGCTGCATGATCAGATCCCCATAGAGCAGCGCGTAGATCGCCTTCACGATGAGGCCGGGCTTGAAGAGGTTGAAGCCAGGCGACGACTCGCCAAGGCCGCTCGCCGCCGTAAGGGAGATGACCGGCACCTCCTCGTGGCCGGAGTCCTTGAGGGCCTTACGGATGAGGGCGATGTAGTTGGTAGCGCGACACCCCCCACCCGTCTGGGTGATCAGGACCGCCGTGCGCGTGAGGTCGTACTTACCCGAGAGGACGGCCTCCATGATCTGGCCCGTGACCAGGATGGACGGATAGCAGATGTCGTTGTTCACATACTTGAGGCCCGTGTCCACGGCCTTGTGGTCGACCGAGGGCAAGAGCACGCAGTTGTAGCCCTCCGCCCTGAGCAGGGCCTCCACGATGTCGAAATGGATGGGCGCCATCTGCGGGGCAAGGATGGTGTAGCCCTTGGCCTGCATCTCCTTGGTATAGTTGTGCTTCGTGAACGCGGCGCTCTTCGCCTCGCGATACACGGGCGTGCGACGGGAGAGGTCGGTTTGGCGGGCGCGCTCCAAGGAGCCATCGGCCATGCGCACACCCACGGGCGCGGCCTCAAGCGCGATGCCGGCGGCCGTCTGGCGCTCGAGCTCGGCCTTTTGCTCCTTGAGGGCGGCCATGAGCGAGCGCACGCGGATGCGGGCAGCGCCGAGGTTGGAGACCTCGTCTATCTTGAGCACGGTGTATATCTTGCCGGAGGCCTCGAGTATCTCCTGCACCTGGTCGGTCGTGAGGGCATCAAGGCCACAGCCAAAGGACTGCAGCTGGATGAGGTCGAGGTCGTTCCTGCTCGCGACAAAGCGGGCGGCACGGTAGAGACGGCTGTGGTACATCCACTGGTCCACGACACGGATGGGCCGCTCGGGCATCATCTTGTGGGCCACGGAGTCCTCGGTGAGGACCGCAAGGCCAAAGCCGTGGAGCAGCTCGGGGATGGCATGGTTTATCTCGCCGTCGTTGTGGTAGGGACGTCCCGCCAGCACAATGCCGTGAGAACCCGTGTCCTCTATCCACTTGAGGGTCTCATCACCCTTGCGGTGCATGGCCTCCTTGAAGGCGAGGTCCTCCTCCCAGGCCGCGTTCACGGCCGCGTCTATCTCCCTGCGCGTGATGGGCGTCCCACGCACACGCCCCTTGCCGGACGCGGCGTCCTCGACACGCTGGACGGCGATGACCTCAAAGAGGCGGCGTTTGAGCTCCTTCTTGTTGTCGTAGGGGATGAAGGGGTCCAAGTACTCGACCTTAGGGGAGGAGAGCTCGTCGACGTTGAGCTCCAGAGACTGCGGATAGCTCATGACTATCGGGCAGTTGTAGTGGTTGGTCGCGGAGTCGTCCTCCTGTCGCTCCCAGCGGATGCAGGGCATCCAGATGAAGTCGGGGTCCTTGCCGAGCAAGTTCATGATGTGGCCGTGGCTGAGCTTGGCCGGGTAGCACACGGACTCGGACGGCATGGACTCGATACCCGCCTCGTAGGTCTTCTTGGTGGTCTTGTCAGAGAGGATGACCGAGAAGCCGAGCTTGGTGAAGAAGGTGTGCCAGAAGGGATAGTTCTCGTACATGTTGAGTGCGCGGGGGATGCCCACGGTGCCGCGGGGCGCCTCGTCTGCCGGCAGTGAGTGACGGTCAAAGAGCAGGCGGTTCTTGAAGTCAAAGAGGTTCGGCGCCTTGCTCTGCTCGCGTTTGGGCTTGCCGGAGCCCTTCTCGCAGCGGTTTCCCGTGATGAAGCGCCTGCCTCCGCCGAAGTCGTTGATGGTGAGCTGGCAGTTGTTCGAGCACAGGCCACAGTGCGAGTTCTTGCGCTTGACCTTGAGATTGTCTATCTCCTCGCGCGAGAGGAGCGAGGATGTACCCGTGGCGCCCGCCCGGTCTCGGGCGAGCAGAGCTGCCCCGTAGGCGCCCATGGTACCCGCAATGTCTGGTCGTATGACGTCGCGACCCGTGAGCAACTCGAAGGCCCTGAGCGTGGCGTCACTCATGAAGGTGCCGCCCTGGACGATGACGTATCTGCCGATCTCATCGTAGTCGCGCAGCTTGATGACCTTGAAGAGCGCGTTCTTGATGACGGAGTACGAGAGGCCCGCCGCCACGTCACCGATGGTCGCCCCCTCCTTCTGGGCCTGCTTCACGCGGGAGTTCATGAAGACGGTGCAGCGGCTGCCGAGGTCGATGGGGCGCGCTCCGCGCACGGCAGCCTGTGCGAACTCCTGCACCGTCATGCCCATGGAGTCGGCGAAGTTCGCGATGAAGGAGCCGCAGCCAGCCGAACAAGCCTCGTTGAGCATGATATGCTCGATGACACCCCCCTTGACCTGCAGGCACTTCATGTCCTGGCCTCCTATGTCCAGGATGAACTCGACGTCGGGCACGAAGGCCTTGGCACCGCGCAGGTGAGCGACCGTCTCTATCTCGCCGGAGTCGGCGCGCAGGGCCTCGATCAGGATGCCCTCGCCGTAGCCGGTCGTGGTCACGTGCCCTATGGCACAGCCCTCTGGCAGACGGTCGTAGATGTCGTCCATGATCTTCTTGGCGGTCCCCAGGATGTCGCCATTGTTGTTGTCGTACCAGGTGTAGAGGAGCTCTCCCGCCTCCCCCACGACGGCGGCCTTCATCGTGGTGGAGCCGGCGTCGATACCGATGAACACACGGCCGCGGTAGCCCTCGAGCCTGCCCTTGGGGACGACCTGGGCGTCGTGGCGCCTCTTGAACTCCTGGTAGGCAGCCTCATCAGCAAAGAGGGGCTCAAGGCGGGCGACCTCTGAGCCCTGCGTGTCCTTGAGGTTGGTGAGGGCGTCGACGACCTCCTGGAAGCTCACCCGCCTGTCGGACTCCCCGGCGAGCGCCGCGCCCGTGGCCACGAAGAGGTGGGCGTTTTGGGGGATGACGCGGTGTTCCTCGTCGAGCTTCAGCGTGACGTAGAAGCGGTGGCGCAGCTCGGAGAGATACTGCAGGGGTCCTCCCAGGAAAGCCACGTAGCCACGGATGGGATGGCCGCAGGCAAGGCCGCTGACCGTCTGGTTCGCGACGGCCTGGAAGATGGACGCCGCGATGTCTGCGGGAGCGGCACCCTCGTTTAGGAGGGGCTGAACATCGGACTTGGCAAAGACGCCACAGCGCGACGCGATGGGGTAGATATGCGTCGCCTCACGGGCAAGGTCGTTCAGGCCAGAGGCATCCGTCTTCATGAGCGAGGCCATCTGGTCGATGAAGGCGCCTGTACCACCCGCACAGGTGCCGTTCATGCGCTGTTCGATGCCGTTGTCGAAGTAGATGATCTTCGCGTCCTCGCCGCCCAGCTCGATGGCGCAGTCCGTCTGGGGGATGAGGGTCTCGACGGCCCGCTTGGAGGCGATGACCTCCTGCACGAACTCGAGGTCAAGCCACTTGGCGAGCAGCATGCCGCCAGAGCCCGTGATCGAGACGCGCATCGACGGGTTACCTATGACAGCCTTCGCGCGGGCGAAGAGCTCCCGTGCTGTGGCACGGACGTCGGTGTGATGGCGCTCGTAGTTGGCGTAGATCAGCCTGCCGCTTGCGTCGATGACGGCGAGCTTGACCGTGGTGGAGCCCACGTCAATGCCAAGGCGCAGATCCATGTGGGAGAGGTCGATGCGATTTGCGGGATAGAGCTCCGCCCCAAGCTGCCTGAGCTCGACGGGCTTCGCCGCCATAACCTGAGCCTGGGTGGACGCTGCGTGATTAGCCATTGTCGGACGCCCTCTCTGCACGTAGACCTGAGTCGCCAGCTACGAGCCGTGCACCGTCACCGACGCTCCGCCGGCCTGCGGCGCCCGCGCCGTCACCGGCACTCAGCAGCGCGAGCGCGATCGTGGGAATGTCAAAGTCGATGGCCCTGCCATAGAGGTCGCCGGGACGCACGAACATCAGCGAGGTCATGACACGAGCCATTACGGCAACGGACTCATGCATGCCGCTCGTGAGCCAGCGGACAAGGACCCCGACCTCCGCGCTGATGGAGAAGGTCAGGTAGTAGTCGAAGATGGGACCAAGGAGCTCAAGGTCAAGGCCCTTGGCGGCACGGGCGGCTATGACATCGCGGGCCATGCGCTTAAGGCGCTCGACAAAGGCGGGGTCACCTCCGTCTCCGAGGAGCGCGGCGAGATAGTCTCCGTGCTCCTTGAAGTATGAGAGCAGCTCCTCCGAACCCGGGCAGGGGGCGAAGCCGTCCAAGGCATCCTGCAGGATGTCGAGGTTCACGGCTGCTATGTTGCCAACCAGGCCCTTGAGGTCTCGGATGGTCTCCGCCTCGATCTGGCCCACGAGGTCGTTGATGTCCTTGAAGTGCGAGTAGAAGGTGCGACGCGTCACGCTGGCGCGGTCGGTAACGGCCGTGACCGTAACCTGAGTGAGGTCACCGGTGGCTTCTATCTCGGCCGCAAGGGCGTCGCGCAGGGCGCGGCGCGTACGAACGCTGCGACGGTCTCCCGTCATGCGCGGATTGCGCAGCTGTGTGCCAACCTGCCGAAGAGCTGTTCTCATATACCGCGAACCCCCAGTTCTTGCTCACACTGTGCAGTATGTTACAGCGTGAGTAGTATTGCACAATGTGAGAAAGAACATACGTGGCATGGACACACGCATGGCTACGCCACAATTACTTCACAGGAGGGGGTAGCAGACGGTGCGTCACGAGTCCTTGGGGACGTGGCGCCCGCGCTTCAAAAGCATCGTTTATCAGGACTTACTGATCCTCGTTCGGGCGGACGTCCTCCCCGTTCGTCTCTGGGCCCAAGGAGGTCTGGGCATCTGCCGACTGAGGAGACTGCGACGCGGCGTGGAGTTCCGCCGTTTGAGGGGACTGCGGAGCGGTGCGGGGTCCTGCCGACTGAGGGGACTGCGACGCAAGCGCCTCGATGGCAAGTGAGACCGGATCGGTAAAATCGATAGGCGAGGGTCGATCGCCTGAGACGGATGCGTTGGGAAAAGAACGTATGTCACTCCCATCAACAGGGCGAGAAGATGGAGTACCCGCTTGGTCGGCACGAGAGAGTCCCGCAGATGCAGACAGGCCCCACTCGACGTCAGGGGGACGTACCCCAGACGCGGCACCGGGCGCAGGAGAGGCATTCTGCCCCTGGAGCTGATCCTCTGGCCCCTGCCCCTGGAGCTGGGACTGCCCGAGCTGGTAGGGCTGCGCGGCATGCTGGTCCCCCCCGCCCAAAGATCCCAACCGTGCATCCGAACTTGGCCGCTGCCCTGCAGGCAGCGAGTCTGTGCTCTTGCCCCATGACGGAACATCGAACTGCCTCATCCATAGCCCGACCATGGTGTGGATCAGCAGGAACACAACGGTGCAGTAGACGGCCATCAGCAGGAAGATCACTGGATACAGAAAGAGAACGAAGAGCACGCCGCCCGCAAGGTCAAGGAAGACACCTATGAAAGCCAACACGTAAGACAGTAACAGCGGGGCGAACTCGCAGACGAGCGCGACAAGCGCAACTAGGCCCGAGATCTTGGCATAGCCGCCAGCATCACGCTTGATCATCTCCACAATGCGACTGATCTGATACCCTGCAGCAGAATCCTGATAGATGGTTGCCCGCACGCCCACCATAACCGTGAGGACCGTGCAAAACGAGACTACGACGATAAGCGGCCAACCGACAGGGCTCCAGGCGCTCAGCAGAAGCCAGGGCAGCATCCTGATAAGCATCAAAGTATCCAGCGCATCGGCAAGGGGGCCAAGATATGAGCGGGTCACCGCCATTGCGACAGCGCAGTAAAGCACCACCCACACAATGCACCATCCGAGGACCGCGACAAAGGCACGACAACCGCTCTGGAAACACCGAGGGATATCGATGCCCCGCCTCTGGGGAGGCCCTTCGAAGCCCCAGGCAACACGACGGGCCCACTCCATCTCGTATCCCAGCACAACGAGCCACCCCACCACTGGAACGAGCATGTAGACGGATAGCGTCAAGATGGGCGTATACCAGCCCCTATCCCTGGTGAGCAGGCCCCACGCATGAGAGAGGTATCTCGTTTCTCGCATGGTCCACCGACTCCTTCCCACATAGCGACAAAGCTCTCTGTTGCCGCCTGCGGCCGAGCGCCGAGACGACCGGCGGGAGGTCACGCTACGACGTCCGAGAACTCCTCGTGCTTCTCGAACCAGCCTTGGGCATAACTGCAGCTCAGACGCGCCCGCATTCCGCGATCGCGCAGCTCTTCGGCAAGGCGCTGGCACAGCCTGCCCGCAATGCCCTGCCCGCGCCCCGCAGGTTCCACAAATGTATGGATGATGTCCACGGTATCGGGTGTGAGTTGGTGGAACTCGATATGACCAAGCTCGGCCCCTTCATCAGCCATGCAGCAAATCCTATCCGCAGATACCTTAAATGTCATGCCCGCCCTCCCATCGTCGTACGCCGCCATGCTTTCTGTGGCGTCACGGGGAAACTACCCACAACCCCAAAGCAGCTCGTGACCCCAAGGCCGCTCGCAGCTCCATGGCCACTTGCAGCTCAATAGTGTACACAAATGGCCCAAACGGGCACCGAGAGGCCCCTGGCACCGATCTGTGTACACTCCTGCGACCCCGGGGGTTGTCCGTAGCTCAATAGTGTACACAAATGGCCCAAACGGACGCCCGGAAGCCCTCACTCTCGATCTGTGTACACTCCTGCGGTCACTCACGGCCCGCGCAGCCCTTGCGACCACTCACGGCCCTTGCGGCAAGATCACCCGCCTAGAGCGTGGACAGGTTGATCGCAGACTGGCTGTCTATGGGTCGATTGTCTTTCAGCACTCCCGTAACTATGAAACGATGAGGGCCATGGTATTCCTCGACCATGCAGGTGCTCAGCTGCAGGATCTTATCCGTGGCGGCGTCAAGCGTGGCGCCCTCGCGAACGTTGCGCCTCGATGAGTCGGGATTAAGCACAAAGTTGTAGTACTCCTGGAGCGCCTGGGGGTTCTTGAAGTCAAACGAGTTGAGGATGTGCCGGTCATCATACTCATATGCAGCCACGATCTTGTAGATGAAAACACGGCCGGGTGTAAAGACGTACATCACGTCATGCTCAGCAAAGAAGTTTGCGTCCTCGAAGTTGTGGAGCGACCTGAACAAGTGGATGGGGTCGTCGGTGTTATGCCCATAGAGCACCGTCACAGGGTCAGAGAAGTCGAGTGCGTTCATGCTCTGTGAGAAGATGGCACCGTATGGAGACGCCTTACCCGAGCGATTGTGATCAAGGTAGTACGTGTCATCATCTGAGCTTTGCAGCACGGGGTTGTTCACGTTGGTCCCCGGAATCGTGATCCACGCATAGATGTCTTGGTTCTCCTCCTTGAGCTTGGAGAAATCCACGGCGTTCTCGACGTCTGCGGTCTCCTCACCCTCCCCCTCATCGGGATCTGTGCTCACCGTTGGAACGGGATCTTCCGCCGCCCGCTGCTTCTCTTCCGCGACGCTAGGTGAGACGGGCGGATGAAGCGTCACAGCGGCTGCCGCGACAACGAGGACGAGCGTGGCGACTGCCACGATGACCATACGAGGCCTTGCACCCCATGCCATCGTCCTCTGCCTCAGCGCCTGCCCCATTTGCGTCAGCACCTGTTTCAGCATGAACCCCTCCCCACACACGAGCAGGGTGAGAGACGGCCGCTCTCACCCTGCCTCACAAGACCTATGATACTTCAAGAAGTCGCGCTACTGTGCCCTCAGCTTCCGGCGGACTCCAACTGTGCCAGCGACCGCGATGACCGATAGCACGGACACAACCGTAGGCACGATAGTAGATGACAGGGGCATGCCAACTCCAGTCTGTGGAGACCTTGTGCTCGTATCCACCCTGCCTACGCTCTGTCTTACCACCGAGGGGGTCACGCCGTCGCGCATGACCAAGGTATACGTGGACAGCCGCTCCATCTCGAAGACTGCCTCGCCGTTCGCATCCAAGGTCCTCTCCTTGACCTCCGTGCTGCCATCATCATGCTCGACATACAGCAGAACCTCTTTACCAGCAAACTGCCTTTCGAACATAACCCGAATCTCAAAGTTTCTGTACGTTCCCTTTAACACAAAGGACGCCCAGACATCGCCCGGCAGCGGGGTGTAGTTGGAGGCACGCGTGTCACTCCAATACATGTCATCAAGAGTCCCGGTAGTCTGTTCCGTCGGAACGATGTATATCCACCTCGCAACTCCATCAGCGAAGGTCGTCCGGTCGCTGAGCGACTTCCGGTACCTGCTATAATCCGGTGTCGCGCGATTCGAGTTGTTGTCCCTGGGCGTGTTGTCCCTGGGTGTGTTGTTGTCCGGTGTCACGGAAGAGGAGGTCTTCACGACCAAGGTACACACGGTGTCGTCAGTCACGTCATCCATCGAGTATGAGACGGTACCGTAGCTGTTGATGATCGCATCCTTGGTCTCCGTGGAGCCACTCGCATGCTGAATATAGAGTACAGCATGCTTTCGGGCGTACTTGCTGTCGATGTTGGTGTACGCAAGCACAAAATTCTTCAGTGAGCCTCTGAGCAAGAAGGACTTAACGACAACATCGCCCTCTGCCGGCGTGTAGTTCGAGGCCCTCCGATCGGTTACCCAATAGGCTTCCAACCCAGACCCTACGGTCCTGTTGGACCTCCCGAACCATACGAACTCATCCGAAGTCCTCGGGTCAGGGACCGGAGTCGGGTCTGGCTTGGGGGTGGGATCGGGCTTGGGGGTCGGGTCTGGCTTGGGGGCCGGATCAGGCTTTGGAGCCGGGTCGGGCTTGGGGGTCGGGTCGGGGGTCGAACTCACGGGCTCGCAATTGATGGAGAACTTATATGAGCCCGACGCCTCAACCGTAATGAACATGTGTCCGCTGCTCGTACCGTCAATGACACCATTCTTGTCAGACGTTTTAGTGATGACTGACTCGTGGACGTCCGCCCCGTCCCCTGCGATGCTGCCCTTCTTCTCGCAGTAGATGGTGTACGTCCTTCCGCCCATCACCCCCCCAGCCAACCAGAAATCTATCTTTGCCTGCGCGGGCTCCGTAGAGCCGTCGGAGGCGTCCGTAGCTAGATCGATGTCAAAGCTACCTTCATACCTGCCGCCCTTGTAATCGAGTGGGCCACCCTCTTTGACCGCCTTGTAGTTGGACGCCTTATCCGTGGATCCCACCATCTTGCTGACGATGACGTCACCCTTCACGGACTCAACCTGAACTGTCATGCGACGCTCCGCAGAGGACACTGGAGGATAGATCGATTTGTCATACGTGACCTTTGCTTGCGCTGTGAGAGGTATCACCAATGCGAGCAAAAGCGCGCCGAGCAATGCCGCAAACCTCTTTCTCATCACATTCCCACCTTTCACCTTCACTTATAGATCCGAATACCACAGTACCTCTACGTAGTATAAGATTACCCGTATTTCTCTCTCATTGCAAGAGTATTTTTTCAATCTATTTTAGCCTCTTTTTTGCTCGCTCAAAGCACGACGCCGTGGTCCGCGCACGGCTCAGCTATCTGTTGATCGGACAGACTGGCGCTCCTGGTGCCCTCCCGCTCGCCCGTGTCCTGGGTTGGGCCCCAGTCGTGC
>ERZ773063.1130-NODE-1130-length-16243-cov-33.365456_pt1 | contig 16243 bp, 3 predicted proteins | sample MGYA00580625_ERZ773063 | MGnify/ENA primary metagenome ERZ773063 (study PRJEB29015, sample SAMEA2738022) | human oral metagenome | biome: human oral; feature: human-associated habitat; material: dental | place: China | collected 2042 ...
ATTCCGCCGCCGTCTCTGGTCCCGCTCTGGGCATGATACCCGACAACGACACTGGCATGTTTCTGCTGGATATCGGAATCGGCCTTTTCTTCCGGTGTCATGGAACCGATAACAACAGATTCTTTAATCGCCCCAACTTTCTGATTATCCCCGATCACGATACCCGCGCCGGGATTGACCATTTCGTTATTATTCCCGATGACAGTCAGGCTCTCATACCCTTTCATATAGGTACTGTTGCCTTCAATTTTGTTTCCCTTGCCGATCACAAGGTCGGACACATTTTTCGTCCTTTCTTCCTGTTTCCCGGAAACCGTACCGGCATTTCTATCGATGATCTTATTACTGTCGCCGATGACGGTCTGGCTCTTGCTGTTTTCAACGGTATTATCGGAGCCAATTACGGACAAATGCTCGGTGTTGGTTCCCGTATTTTTATAGCCGTTCAGTAAATTGTAAGCAGCCCTTTCCGCGGCGGTTCCTTTCAGGGTATTTCCCACACCGATCAGCTGGGAGCGGTACGCGTAGTCCGCTTTATTTCCGCCGCCGAGAGCCATCACGGCGCCGCCGGAATCATTTCTCCGTATATCCTCCCTCAGTTTTTCCGCCAATTCTTTGGGACTGTTGAGCCCCAAAAGCGACATGGGATTTGCCATATTGTCCACTGAATTGGTCACTTCATTGCCCGCGCCGAAAACCAAGGTGCCGTTTGCGTTATGGGTCCGATTGGCGGTCCCAACTACCGCATTGGCAATTCCCGATACATTGCTGCCTGATGTTTTTGATTCAATGCTGTTAAAGGATCCGTTGATAACCGCCCCGAAGTTCTGGGCGGCAGATCCCTGGTTCGTATCTCCGTCATACGCATTCGTCATGATGGAGTAGGCGCCGGTCGTCGTAGCAAACGCCCCGGCAGAATAACTGTTCAGCCCGACGGTGGTCGCGCCTACCAAAACGGACAGTTTGCGCTTTTCATTATCCGTATTGGAATTTACAGTGGTATCTCCCAAGGCGCCGACATACTTATGGTCGCCGATCATCACGCCGCTGCGGGAATAAGTATTCTGTCCGATGGCAATCCCTGCCGGCAGCAGATGATCCGTACGTAACGGATCCGTCGGATGCATCCCGAAACGGAATATTTTGTCCTGCGTTCCCCACATATTTTCCACAAAAGCGTTCTTGCCGATGGCGATACTGCCTTCCTGCATGACATAATCATCAATCTGGGCATGATCGCCTATCGCAATGGCCCCGTTCTTCGTGCTGTTATTTCTTAAATCAGTCCCATTCCCGATTTTAATATTCTGATTCCCCGGTTCTACAAACGTATTGACCCCGTCAAGCGCCGCGGATACAGAACTTACAGAAATCCCGGTCAATAAAAAAGCCGCCAAAACCGCTGCCAGCGTGTTTCCGGAGGCTCTTACCCTGCCGCTTTTTTTCGCTGTTCCCGCCAATTCCGAAACGACGACATAAGCATGTTTCACCTTGCTCCATACGACCTTGTAAATACGATTCATGAATCCACACTCCTTTTTTTACATCTTAAATCATAAAATTTGTGCATTAAACGTTTATAAAATGTCAATTTATTGTAACATATAATTCCGAAAATGGAAAGCCGGTCTTCCTCAACGACTTCATTTTCGGTATAAAAAACTGACAGCATCGGCACAGTATAACCGATGCTGTCAGAAAGCCGGGGATTTTACCCATTATGCTGTTCTTGTTATGTCAGAAATCATTTCGCTTCAGGTGAAATATGCGAGCCGTATACGTCTCGATACTCGTTTTTATCCTTATGATCCTCGTTGTTTACACGCACGCGTTCCACTTTGTGGCGGTCGCTATCCCCGCCGGAAACACGGTCTACACGGAAGCGGTACGCTTCTCTCACCTTTTCGATTTCAGGGCCGAATTCATCCATGGCCTTGCCCATATTCCCGTCGACAGGTGCGCCGTTCTGTAATGCACGGTAAATGATGGCCGCAAATTCATACCGCGTCATAGAACGATCGCCCTTGAATTCGCCGTCAGGATATCCTTCCAGAAGCCCTCTGTCCGCCAGGGATTTTACATATTGATACGCCCAGTGATCTTTCGGCACGTCGGGGAAGTCCACGTCTACGTGCTTTCCTGCCATCTGCCCGATGATCTGACGGAATTGTTCATTCTGTGCTTCCAAACGGGTAACCGCGTCTTTCAGGTCGACGATTTCCTTGGCCATGGCCACCTTCGAGGTGGATACGCCGTTGCCCTGCCCGAGCTTCACGCTGAGGCCGGCATTGACCATGTTTTCACCGCCGCCCAGGGAACCGCCCACACTGAACATGGTGTCTTCATTGGGACGATAGAAGGCGCCGACCGCCACGGCATGGGCATCCTTATAATTGCCGTAACCCACGGCAAAGTCCCATTTATCATCCGGATTGAAGTCCAGCGGATGGAGCGCCGCCAGTGCGGCTGCTCCCGCACCGACTCGGTTCACGCGGGTATCCAGTTTATTCACCTTGTTGGTCACATTGCGGATATCCTGGGAAGAAGCAATGCCGGAAACGGAATAGGTACTGCCGTCATTGCGGGTGAAGTTCAACGTATCCCCGCTGAGCGAAGCGGACGACGTATACCGATCCTGCAGGCCGGTGATGGTCGCTGTCGTCCCGTCATTGTTTATCAGGGTAGCGGTACCTGTACCGTCCGCGGCATAAGAAGCCGTGCCGCCGGTCACTACCGTATCCTTGGCATTGACGGTATATGTCGTCGTATTCCCGGTCTTCTCGGAGGTCACGGTTACATTGTTTCCCGCTTTTACCGCCGTCTTTTCAATCCCCAGGCTGCTTGTATCAACGGACAGGTTATATCCGACTTTCTTGCCGTTTTCCACCTTATCCGTAATCCGTACTGACCCGTCCGTAGATTCCATCTTGGGGCCGCTGACAGTATATTCCTTCCCGCCGTCGGCATTGGTGGTTTCCGTTACGGTCGCATAATCTCCCGCTTTCACGGTAGTATGTTTCTTTTCCGCCGCTTCCGCCTTGGCTTCCACTTTCTTCAGCTGTGCCACGTTGACGGCGTCCGTATCTTCACTGCCTGCCGCCACACCGGTAATCTGGCGGGTCACATGTTTTGTCGCATCACCTACGGAAACGGCCGCCTCTGTGGCCTTCCATACAGAAGAGGTATCTGTGGATGCCGCCTTGATGGACGGATCATAGCCCGCTACACCGGCATCAACGGCAGACACGGATCTCGCGCCGAGCGCCACACCGCCCGATACGGTCACGTTGGCATTACGGCCGATAGATACGACATCCGATGCGCTTGTCGTGATTGGATTGTCTCCGGAACCGAGGATAATGCTGCCGTGCGCCCCGGCAAGTTTTCGCTTATTGCCCAGCACGAGAGCGTCATCCGTATCGTCTACCATATTTTCGGAACCGATAACGGTCACATGATTGATATCTTTACCGATATTCAGATACCCGTCAATCATATTGTACTTACTTTCATGTCCGGCCGTACCGGTGAGCTTGTTGCCTACGCCGACCAGTTTGGAAAGCTGGGCATAATCGGCCGTATTTACCCCGCCGATGGCAAGGACGGCGCCGCCGCTGTCTTTCACCAGATCGCCCAGGGCATTAATCATATCATCCGTATTGCCTGTATTTATCGCTGTCCGCAGCGCATTGGCCAACGGTCCGGCAGCAAACCCCTTCACCGGACGGTAGGAGTTGGTAACTTTGTTCCCCGCACCGAAGATCAGAGATGCGTTGGCATTTTCCGTCTTATTCGCTACACCGATAATGCTGTTCGCCACACCGTCGAAGTCCACACCGCTCTTTGCACCGACGACGTTAAATGTGCCGTAAACGGAAGCGGTTGCTCCCTGGAAACCGGAATTAAAGCCATTGATTCCGTTCCCGTCCACACGGGAGAAAGTGCCTGTTACGGTAGAAGCCGTGCCGTTAGCCGCCGCGCCCGCGCCGGCTGCCAGCGCCATGCCGCCTTTCGCACCGTCGTTGTTATAGTTGCCTGTATGATATCCTGCATCGTTCACGCTATAATAATGCGTCTTGGCTGCCGCCGCTGCGGATTTCACTTTTTTCAGCTGCGCCACGTTGACGGCGTCCGTATCCTGTGTACCGGCCGCTACATTCGTAATCTGACAGGTAATTGTACCTACCGAGGTCGGAGTTGCCGCTTTGCCTACGGAAACGGCAGCTGCCGTCGCTTTCCATGTTGCCGACGTATCCGCAGAAGCCGCATCGGTCGACGGATCATAACCGGCAGCTCCCTTGTCTACGGAAGCAATGGAACCGCTGCCGAGCGCCACGCCGCCTTCTTTCTGCACATTCGCGTTATGGCCGAGAATAGTTGCATTGGAAACGGTTGTTTCCATTTCACTGTCAGCTGAACCGATGACGACGCTGCGGGAAACGCCCGTCAGCTTCCTGCTGCTGCCGACGAGGGCATTCTGCGTACTGACGACGTCCGCGGTTCCGGTAACCGTATTATTGGAACCGACAATCTGAGAATCCCGCACATAATCGACGGTATTCGCATCCCCTACAGTTACGACGGCGCCGCCGCCCTTGGCGGTTTTAATGGCTCCGCGCAGTTTTTCCGCTACGCCTTTGGCGGAAGAAGCATAGTCTGTCCCTGTGTTAGGCAATTCAATTTTAGCGATCGAATTGGTCACTTCATTTCCGGAACCGAGAACCAAGGCTCCATTTGTATTAAAAGTCCTGTTCGCCGTACCTAAAACATTGGTCGCCACCCCTGCAAACGCCTCGGTTGCCGTTTGAGATTCGATAGTATTCAAAGATCCGGTAATGCCGGCGCCCAAGTTTCTCCACCGGCCCGCAGCATAATCTCCGGAAATAATGGAATAAGCGCCGGTCACAGTGGCAAACGCGCCGTTGCCGAAACTGTTGGTGCCCAAGATGGTCGCATTCATCTGCTGATTGGCGGCCGCCATTTTGTCAGCGTCGGAAGTGTCAACCGTAGTATCCCCTATTTGGCCGGTATATTTGTGGGTACCAAGCATCAGGCTGCCGGTACGGGCATAAGCATTTTCACCGATAGCAATGCCGCCGGACATTTTCTGTACATCTGTTGCAATCTGGATCGTATTTCCTCCCGTGTCAGTTTCCGTCTTGGTTTCGTACTGATTCATAATGAACGTTGCTTCCGTGGAGCCGGTCATATTCTGTACATGAGAGTTCTGCCCGACAGCAATACTGCCGCCCTGATTAACGTAGTTTTCAATATAGCTGTTGTTACCGATAGCGACATGCCCGCCGGACCACTGCTGGACACCGCCGCTATGCTGTACGTTGGCATTGGTTCCAATTAAAACCATATTGGCTGCATTGGTTGTATTGTATGATCGAGCCGTCGCCGCGTCATGGGAACCTATCACGACCGTCCCATCCGCATGCTCATTAACGGTACGGTTGTCGCCGACCACAACGACATTCTTCACGGGATCCGTCGCAGACCCCTTGATGATGTTGTTGGAGCCGATGACGGATACATGCTCCACATTTTCGACGTCATTCTTAAAACCGGTGATGAAGTTGTAGGTACTCGGCCTATTGCCGGTACCTGTCACGGTGTTATTGACGCCGATGATGGATGTTTTCTGAGTATAATCTGCTTTGTTTCCGCCGCCGATGGCAAGGGTAGCGCCGCCGCTTTCGCTATTTCTTACAGCGCTGCGCAATGTATCTGCCAGATCTTTTGCCGAAGCGCCGCCACTGGACGGGGCATTAATGCTTGTAACTGAATTGGTGATCTCATTGCCGGCACCGAAAATCAGGGAGCCGTTGGAGTTGAAGGCCCGGTTTGCCGTACCGACGATGCTGTTCGCCACGCCGGAATACTCAGAAGAAGCAGTGGCAGATTCAATGCTGTTCAGAGAACCGGTAATGGTTGCGCCAAAGTTTTTGCTTGCAGTAACTGTATTATTTCCTCCTTCATAATTCCCTGAAGCGATGGAATAAGCACCGGTAATTGTAGAGAATGCACCAGAATTGAAACTGTTTGTTCCTAAAGTCGTGGTAAATACATTTTTAGCATTTTTGTCTGTCGCCGCGCTATCTACATCAACATCTCCTAATTTTCCCTTGTAATTATGTGTGCCAATCATTAAGCCGCCTGTACGAACATAAGTATTTTCACCAATAGCTATGCTTCCAACAGCTTTGGATGGATCTGTTGGTATATAAGCAAATGGAACTAACCCAAAGTAGTAGGAAGGATCATACTGAGGCGTATACGTAGTTTGATTAAAGGCAAATAGCGATTCCTGCTTCCCAGCCATATTTTCTATTTTTGCATTTTTCCCAATGGCAATACTGCCCCCTTGACTGGCATAGTTATCAATAACAGCCCCACTGCCCACAGCTACATCACCAGTAGCGTTGCTTGCACCGTTAGAATACTTAATAGTTGCATCTTTACCTATGGCCACATTTTCCGCTTTCGGCGCGTTACTGCCCGTACCGATGGCTACCCCATCGCCGGCACCGGGTGTATTATCTACCGCTCCCGCCGTGTATCCGCCCATGAGGAACCCTATCCCCACGGCAGTCGCCAACATCGCTTTCACCGCTTTTCCCGAAGCGCTTTTCGTATGGCTTTTCGCCAGTTCCGACGTCACCACATAAGCATGTTTCACCTTGCTCCATACGACCTTGTAAATACGATTCATGAATCCACACTCCTTTGCCATATTTCCTTTTTCATCTACATTGAAGCGACTATAAATATACTAAAAAATGATACTTTATTGTAACATGAATACATAGAAATAGGAAGAAGGTAAATCCTTTCTTGAACGGGTTCCAAAACACAACGACAGCATCGGCTTTAATGCACCGATGCTGTCGTTACTTTTCGGGATGCGTGCATCCCCTGTATTACATAATTTTCCCGTCTGCCGGGTACTGTTCTCCGGTCAGGCAAGAAGGTGCTGCCCATCATCGCATACAGCGATAATCCGGCTTACGCTTCAGGCGAAATATGGGAACCGTATATGTCACGGTAATCGCCTTTTTCCTTATTGCTTTCATTATTGACACGGAGGCGTTCCACCTTATGCCGGTCGTTATCCTTGCCGGAAATACGATCGACACGGGTGCGATCCAGATCCTTTATCCGATTGATTTCGGGTTCGAATTCTCCGATCGCTTTTGCCATGTTATTGTCAATCGGCGCGCCGTTCTGCAAAGCACGGTAGATGATAGCCGCAAATTCATAGCGGGTCATGGAACGATCCCCTTTAAATTCACCGTCGGGGTATCCTACCAGAAGGCCCCTGTCGGCCAGAGATTTTACATAGCCATATGCCCAGTGATCCTGCGGCACATCCGGGAAGGTGACATCTTTCATTTCCGTCATGCCCGCCTGCATAGCCCCGCGCATAGCCTTGATTTCAGCGCTCTGTGCCTTGACAATCACTTTTAAGTCTTCCACTTCTTTAGCCAAAGCGACCCGCGATGTGGACACATGGTTACCCTGTCCCAGCTTGAGGCTGACGCCGGCATTGACCATGTTTTCGCCGCCGCCGAAGGAACCGCCCACGCTGAACATGGTGTCTTCATTGGGACGATAGAACGCCCCGATCGCCACGGCGCTAGCATCTTTGTAGTTGCCGTAGCCGGCAGCCACATCCCACTTGTCATCCGGATCAAAATCCAGCGGATGGAGCGCCGCCAGAGCCGCCGCCCCCGCGCCGACCCGATTCACACGGTCTCCCAGTTCATTGACGGCGCCGCCGATAGTGCGGATCGACTGGTTCGTGTTCCAGAGCTGAGCGCCGTTTACCGCATCGGTGGAGGTGGAGGAAACATCGCCTGCCGCCACATTGGCAATCTTCTTATTCCCTGCGTTGATACCGCTGTTATCGATCTTCATGTCTCCCACCGTCAGGGTATTGGTGGTCACGCTATTAAGCCCTTTCAGGTCTTTGGCCATGCGGACTTTCAGGTTATTGCCGCCGTCGGATACGACACCGAGGTTGTCATCGTCCGTCAGTTTGGATGTATCCGTAATGCCGCCGATGACGTTCACCTGTTCGTTCAGCTTCTTCTTGATGACAGTTCCCGTATCGCCGCCGTATTTCATACCGTCATTCAAAGTAGCTACTTCTTCCTTGGTGCCGTCCGGTTTTTCGTACACGATACGGGTCGTCGTCGTACCGGCCGCACCGTCTACTCCGGGCTTGCCGTCACGGGTAACGGAGATATTTGTTGTTACGCCGTCTTTACCGTTGATACCGATTTTTCCGTCTTTACCGTCTTTACCTGTAACGACGATGGTTTCAGTTTTCAGGTTCTTGTCCATCTTGACGACGACGTTACCGTTTGCGTCGGCAAAGGTCTTGATGTTTTCGCCGGAGTATTCGGAAGCGGCTTTTGTCCCTTCTCCCTTGATAGTGACTTTTTCTCCCAGGTTCCGGTGGAATTCCCCTTCATTGCCGGCAAAATCCATGCCTTTTTTCGTCAGTTCTTCAGACGTATTGGTAATCTTTTGGTCTACTGCTTTGAGCTGGTCTTCCGTAGCCGCCTGTCCGCTGGTGATGTTGTTCGGATCCCAGGTTTTATTGGTCAGTCCGTTGACGGTGCCATCTTTCCCGTTGATTTTCACTTTTCCGGCATCAATGTTCCCTGTCGTGCCGTCAATGGTCACTTTGTCTCCGGCTTTGATGATACCTGTCGTGCCGTCGATGGATACCTGTTTGGTCGGATCGGTCCCCAGCGTAATATTATCATTCAGATTTACATGGTACGTTTTGGATCCGTCGGCATTGTCTTCAGAAGTCACCGTTGTATTTTTACCGTCCGCTACTTTTGTGGTAGCACCGGCTGCCGCTTTTTTCAGCTGGTCAACATTAACCGCATCGGTACCGTTGACACCGTCCGCCACGTTAGTGATGACCTGGTTATTGGCATTGAGGCCGTTATTCGTCACATAGGTCTTTCCGCCTACAGTCAACCCGGTATTGTTGATGACCGTATCACCGGTCGTTACGCTTTCGAGGCCTTTCAGGGCTTTGGCGAGACGGACTTTCAGGTTGTCGTTGCCGTCGGATACGACGCCGAGATTGTCATCGTCCGTCAGCTTGGATGTATCCGTAATGCCGCCGATGACGTTCACCTGTTCGTTCAGTTTCTTTTTGATGACGTTTCCTGTATCGCCGCCGTATTTCATGCCGTCATTTAAGGTAGCCACTTCTTCTTTGGTACCGTCTGGTTTCTCGTATACGATACGGGTCGTGGTCGTGCCCGGCGCACCGTCTACTCCGGGTTTGCCGTCACGGGTGACGGAGATGTCTGTCGTTACGCCGTCTTTGCCGTTGATACCGATCTTGCCGTCTTTACCGTCTTTACCTGTAGCGACGATAGTTTCGACTTTCAGGTTTTTATTCATCTTCACGTCGATTGTCGTATTTCCGGCAGGGTCCTGTGTGATAAAGGTTTTAAGGTTTTCTCCGCTGTATTCCGTATCGGCCTCGGTGCCTTCCCCTTTCACGGTTATCTTGGAGCCCAATTTATTGGTCTGTACACCGCCTGTATTGGCGTCAAACTGCAAGCCTTTGTTAATCACGTCATCCAATTTGGATTTGGAAGCGACATCCTTAATCGTAACGGTTTCTTTCTGGCCTGCATGGTTTTTATCTTCTACGGTTAAATCAATATCACCGTTGGCATCAACCGTATAAGACCCGTCCACACTGGATGCGTTTTGTACCAGCCGATAATCGGTGGCGTTGGCGCCTTGTTTCTTCACTTCATCGCTGACAATCTTCAACTGATCTTCCGTTGCACCGCGGCCGGATACAATGTTGGGATTTTGAATATTCCAGTCCTTATTATCAAGACCTGTCACATAGTTGCCGTTGGTTCCGCCGGATGTCTGGTTGCCCATCGTCACACCGCCGGCTTTCACCGTATCCGTAGCGGTTACTGTCTTCACATTAATGTCCCGGTTGAGTTTTACGCCGATTTTTGTATCGTCACCGGTTTGAGTAATCTCCGTCGTAATATTACTATCGCCGTTGACGGTGACTTTAGAGCCTAATTTATTCGTTTTTTCGCTGTTATTATCCGCATCGAAACGAAGGCCTTTATTGATGACTTCATTTTTAGCGTCATGCAATTGGCCGCCGTTTACCGCATCCTTGGAGCCGGATGCCACGTTGCCGTCAGCCACATTGGTCACTTTTTGATTATTCGCGTTGATGCCGTTATTGGTTACATAGGTCTTTCCGCCTACGGCCAGGCCGTTGTTATTGATGGTTGTATTACCTGCCGTAACGCTGTCCAGTCCAGTCAATGTTTTCGCCAGTTTCACCGTCAGCGTATCTGTCCCGTTGGATACCACGCCGATATTGTTGTCCGTCAGTTTGGACGTATCTGTCACACCGCCGACGATATTCGTCTGTTCGCCCAACTTCCGTGTGAACTTGTTAGCCGCGGCTGCCGCAGCTTTTACATCGCCCGCATAAGCCACGCCCTTATCCACTTCCGAAGTCACCGCATAGAGCTGGCTGCCGTTAATGGCGTCGGTACTGTTTGCGCTGATATCTCCGGCCGCTACGTTGGTGATCTTTGCGCCGCCAACATTTACCGTATTTGTCGTATCGCCAAAAGTGATTTTTGTACCCGTTATGGTGCCGTCGGGAGCGGTCTTCTGATTGGAAATCGATGTAATTCCTGTCAAATCGCCGGATACATTCACCGCATAAGTTTTAATCGTACCGTTTGCTCCGGCTTCCGTACCGGAAGTAACAGTCGTATTTTTGCCATTAATAACTTTGACCGAGTCTGCCGCAATATCATTGATGACGGTCTTTCCAGCATTGGTAATATTATCCAGATTAGTATTGGCTTTGTCATCCAGTTTGGAATCCATCGTGGTCTTATTGTAGTAGTTATTATTCAGGTAGGTATTCACCGTATCTCCGGTCACCGTCTTAGTATCGCCGGCAGAAATCGTACCTCCTCCGATGTTGTCAATCGCCGTTTTGGTCGCGGCATCCAGTCCGACAGTATACGCAATCACTCCGTTTGCGTCTTCCGTGCCGCCGGTTACGGATACTTTGCCGCCTGTAGCGGCCGCCAGAGTCGTTTTTGTCGCACTGACCACATAATCAGTATGCCCGTCCGCAGCAACCGTACCGGTAACAGTAGCCTGCTTGGCACCGGTAACAGCAGATTTCGCCCCGGCAGCCGCCTTCTGCACATCACCGATATTGGCAGCGTTGGTCGTCGTATTTCCGCCGCTGGCTACATTCGTGATGACTGTGTTATTGGCATTGATACCGTTATTGGTTACATAGGTCTTTCCGCCTACGGTCAGCCCGTTATTATTGATGACAGTGTTACCTGTTGTAACGCTGTCCACTTTCACGTCTTTGGCCAGTTTCACCGTCAGCGTATCTGTCCCATTGGATACCACGCCGATATTTCCGTCTGACAGCTTAGACGCATCTGCCACACCGCCGATGATATTCGTCTGTTCGCCCAATTTCCGGGTAAACTTATTATCTGCAGCTCCTGCACCTTTTACATCGCCCGCATAGGCCACGCCCTTATCCATTTCCGAAGTCACCGCATAGAGCTGGCTGCCATTAATGGCATCGGTGGACGCGGCGGAAATACGACCTGCCGCCACGTTGGTGATCGTCCGCTCACCGCCTGCCTTGCCCACGCTGACCGTGGCAGCCGGGTTTGTACCTGCAAAGGCATGCGTTGTCCCGTTGATTGTCGCGGAAGGAGTCGCCACGGACACTGCCGTTTCCGAGCCGGCGCCGATAGCCACGGCACCTGCATTCGTTACCTTTGTATTATTGCCGAGCGCCACACCGTTTTCTGCGGTTACGGAAGCGCTGTTCCCCAGCATCATGGCGCCGGCGGCGGAAGCGGTGGAGTTATTGCCCATCGCATAGGCATTATCCGCCGTGATGCTATTCTTATAACCGAATGCGCCTGCCGTATTCCCTTTCACCGTACCGGCAGTAACTTTTTTGATCTTATCGCCGTTGGCTTCCGTAGTATCCGTAACGGTAGCAGAGCCGACCGTATTCCCGCTGCCGACAGCATAAGAATTATTTCCGTAAATATTATTATCCGTACCGACTGCCGCGGAAGATGCACCGGAGATGGTGCCGTCCGTCATATCGAAGCCTACCTTATTCGTATCGCCAACAGACGTGGATTTATCCCCATAAGCGCCGGCCTGGCTGCCGATGGCGAGGGAATTCTTGCCCCAGCTCCGCGCCATGACGCCGATGCCGGTGCTGGCAATCCCCTTTGATAACGAATTGACGCCGATCGCCGTGGAACCGACACCGAAGGACTGGGTCATTGCGCCCATGGCTATACTGGCCCCGCCGATAGAGGCAGTATTTGAATAATTCTGGCTGGTGCTGAGAGCTGCGCTCCCCAGTGTTGTCCCGGGATATAACGCCGCCGTTTCCCGTGTAAATTTATTCTGCACGCCGGCAGCCAAAAGATCGGGAACGGCCGCCTGCAGCTGGGACTTCACCTGATCAATGTCATTGCCGCCGATGGCGATAGAAGAGTGTCCGATAGACAAAGCATCTCCGCCGATCGCCATGGCCTGCGTACCGTAAACCTTCGCCATGCTGCCGATAGCTATCGACTGTGAATAGCCCGGAGTGTCCGCCGGGTTGGTGGTTCCTTTTCTGATGATATTCGCTTCCGCTCCGGAACCGAGGACCACATCGCCCCGGGAACCGTAAGACTTAGCTTCCGCTCCCATGACGACGGCGCCGGATCCCTCCTGGTTATGGTACTCGGATACCGTACTCACCGCCTGACGGCCGATGACGATATCCCCATTTTCCGCAGCCTCCGCCACATTCCCGATGGCGATGGTACTTGCACTGTATGTATCGTTTGCTCTTTTTTGCCCCGCTGCGTGAGCCCCCTGCCCTATGGCAACACTGTTTTCAGAGGTTGCATCGGAATGCGCCTGACGGCCCACCACCACGGTCTGAGATCCTGCAGCGTTTGCTAACGAACCGATCCCAATTGAATTAAGGCCTGTTACAGTGGAGGTATTTCCTACCGCTATGGCATTTTCATTATGCGCCTTGGCCACAGTCCCCAATGCCACACTGCCTGTTCCGGTAGCATCGGACAGCAGACCGTAAGCCGAGCTGTCCTGCCCCGTGGCATGCGCCTGGTCGCCGACAGCAAGAGAATGCAGGGCTGTCGATAAAGACAATGACCCTATGGCGGTTGCCCCCTGTCCGGTAGCCTTTGCCTGATCGCCCATAGCAATGGCATATATCTCAGTTGCCCGCGTCCTGCTGCCAAGAGCCACTGTATACTGCTTTGTTGTTTGAGCATCATCCCCGACGGCTATACTGTCGGCCGAATATGCCGACGATCCGGTTCCGGCATTAAACGATGCTTCCGCCATGCCCGGCACCAGACATCCTGTAAGGGCAAGGGCGCACACAAGGGCGCAGAGAGAATGGCCGCTCACTGCAGAAATTCCTTTACCCGCACTTTTTGTAATTTCCGAAACCACCACATAGCAATGCTTCACCCGGCTCCAGATGATTTTGTAAATCCGATTCATACATTTCCTCCCATTGCATTGAAAAGCAAAAAATAATCTATATTTCTCAAAACAAATAATTATTTCAAATTATAATATAGTACAATCATTTTTGCAATAATTATATAGTTTTTACAAAGTTTATTACAATAATGAATATAAGCAAAAAAACAACACCTCAAGCGCTGAATAAGCGTTTGAGGTGTTGTAAACAATTACTTAACCTGTGTTCTTATTTAACCGCTAACCATAAATTGGACAGTTAAAACGGCAGGAGATGTAACAACTCCCAGAGCAGTTACCCTCTGCCCCATAGGAACTACCGTCCCGTTTAAATTTACGAGAATCATTGTTCCCTCTGCCGTCCGGAAATTCATAAGACCGGTACCGGCAGTTGATATCACACTTCCTACAGTATAAATTTTAGTCCCGATCGGAACTCCCGACAAATCCCAAGCAAGTTGATATGACTCTATGTCCTCTATTGTCAGATTTCCCGGATTGACCTGATAGAAACTGCTGACATCACTCTTCACAGGACCCGCATAATAGCCTGCATCTCTTCTGCTGCTTGTACTTGTTGTATCATTGCGTGAATAACTTTCTGCAACATCATTTCGATAACTTACAGTACGCTGATTCGGTTTCCGTTCTTCATAGGAAACATTACGAATTACAAATACAGGCTGGTTAGCATCATTGTATGCGATATAACCGGTAGCTTGAAAGGGCGTATAACTCATTATTTTCCCGGCATTTTCCATAATAGCCGGAATTTCCCGTCCTTGTGCAGTAACGAAACGATATACATCATCCGCATAAGCACCTTCAAACTGACCGGCTACAGTAATATCTTCCGCTATTGCTGCCGTTCCCGGCAGCAATAGCGAAATTGTCATCCAAAGTGCAGTGAGCCATCTTATTTTCATCTTAACAGCCTCCTGTCACGATAATCTTTCTTAACCGCGTCCTTTGATAACACGTACACGCTGGATATCAGGCGTACCGTCAGAATGCTTGGTGATAGTGTCTACACGGATACGTTCCAGTTCAGGTTCGAATTCTTTCAAAGCTCTGGCCATTCGATCGTCGGCTACCGCACCGTTTTGCATAGCACGATAAATAAGTGCCGCCATTTCATAACGGGTCATCATCCGATCTCCTTTAAACTGACCGTCCGGATATCCGACAATAACACCATTCCCGGCCAAAGTAGCCACATAATCATAAGCCCAGTGATTTTCCGGAATATCAGGGAACAATTGCATTTGTGCCAAGTCCAGATTATCCAATTTCTTGCCTTCTGAAACTTTAACCATTGCATTTTTCATATGTTCCAATTCTGCCCGGAGATCTTTAATCTCTTTAGCCATCGCAACACGACTGGTAGACACATGATTGCCTCGACCGAGTTTAAGGGTGACGCCGGCGTTGACCATATTATTACCGCCGCCGAAGGAACCTCCTACGCTGAACATCGTATCTTCATTCGGACGATAGTAAGCGCCGACTGCTACAGCACTGGCATTTTTATAATTACCATACCCGGCTGCGAAATCCCACTTGTCATCCGGATCAAAGTCCAGCGGGTGAAGGGCTGCTAAAGCAGCTGCTCCGGCACCGACACGGTTGACACGGTCATCCATGTCATTGACAACATTGCTCAGCGAATTGACTACTGAATTAGTTTGATAGAGCTGAGAACCGTTAATCGCATCCGTTGAAGTCTTGGATATTTCACCCGGTGCCACATTAGTAATCCTGTTACCTCCGTTATCAAGGCCTTTGCTTGTCAAGCTGACAGTCTTAGACGAATCGGCTGAACTGTTCTTGATAGTAATCCCGTCCGTGTTCATCTTTGTATTTCCTGTCGTTACTGACGTAAGGTTCAGATCATCCAGAGTAGCTACAGTGTATTCTATTCCGCCTTTATCGTTGGTGCCTGTTGTCACCTTGATATTTTTACCTTCTTTAACGGAACTGTACTTCTGTGACTGCTTAACAATTTCGCCGGATACAGCCTTCAACTGATCTTCCGTAGCCGCCTGGCCGCTGGTGATATTGTTCGGATCCCATGTCAGGTTGGTCAGACCGTTTACTGTACCGGTCTGTCCGTTGATTATCACTTTACCGGATTTGACGGTGCCGTTGGAACCGTCAATTTTCACTGCGTTGTCTCCGCTGCCAGCGGTAATGGTTGCGGCATTGCCATCAATATTGACCTGTTTTGAAGAGTCATTGTCATCGCCAAGTGTGATATTATCATTCAAATTAACTTTATGATCATTATCAACGGTAATATTTTTACCGCTCTTGGCAGTGGCCCCATTTACAGTAATCTTTTTAAGCTGACGAACATTGACCGCATCCGTATCTGCTACGCCGTCTGCCACATTGGTAATTTTCTGATCGTTTGCATTAAGACCGCTACTTGTTACATAAGTCTTACCGCCCACACTCAGTCCGGTGTTATTGATAATTGTATTACCGGTCGTCACGCTGTTAAAAGAAGCATCCTTGGCAAGCAGCAATTCGATGATCGTGTTGCCGTCAGCGCCCTGGCTGATCTTGGTCTTGACGTTCTTGCCCGAGTATTCGCTGTCCGCTTTCGCGCCTTCGCCTTGGATCGTGACTTTGCTGT
>ERZ773063.1134-NODE-1134-length-16218-cov-31.225701_pt1 | contig 16218 bp, 15 predicted proteins | sample MGYA00580625_ERZ773063 | MGnify/ENA primary metagenome ERZ773063 (study PRJEB29015, sample SAMEA2738022) | human oral metagenome | biome: human oral; feature: human-associated habitat; material: dental | place: China | collected 2042 ...
GCTCACCATAGACGAACTCACCGAGGGCCTTTCCGATCATCCCGGCAAGAAGTGATGTGTCGCTCTCGGGGAGCCACATGTCGATGTTCGCCATCGCTATTCACCTTCTTCCCGGACGACGTAAGTCTCCTACCGCTTGATGCCGCCGCTGTCACTGCTACCCAAGATGGCACTGCCCACAGCCAAAGGACCGTCGCTCGGACTCATCTCACGCATTGTGATCATCGTTTTATCAGAAAAAATCGTCTTCGCCCCCCTGCCATCCGGAAGCGGCTCCTCGATGCCGCCTTGTGTTGTCCGATCATAGAAGATGACGCCCTTCGTGGGAAGCTCCTTGATGGGCCGGTCGCAACTCAGCTGGTGCCGAGCGCTGGGAAGCGTCACCAAACCTACTCTTGGAACCACGCACACAGGAACTGGTTGCGGCATACGCTCCACATCCTGAGTAGCCTCGAGAAGTCAAATTGGCAAGCTTACAAAGGGTCTTTGCCTGCAAAGGTGCCAATCTGGCACCTTTGCAGGCCGTCGGAGAGAATACCAAGCCGACATCTTGAACTCACAATCTGTAACCTTAGACAGGCCCCTCGTGGTTTTTAGTGGGTAGCACAGAGAGACGTCTGGGGGAAACGTAGCTTTCCTGGCGGCGGGGCGGTATCATTCTGCACGAAAGTTGACGAGCGTGTGGAGGTGTCGTGACGGGTCCCGAGACGAGGATGCTGGCAGCCCTCGTGTCCAAGTCGCCGGACCTAGGCGACGAGTGGACCGTCGTCGGACGTTCCTTCGACCGCCTAGACACCGAAACCACACGTCATAGCAAACGGCGGCAAGCGTCTGCGTAACCTTCAACTCGTACGGCCACGCGTCGCAATCGGCGAGGGTGATTATGGCTAGCGAGAGTCAGTGTGCGTCACGCCCGATCAGCGGTGCACACCCCACACGTGGTCACCCGGTCTGCTCCGTTATCCTGCTTGCCCGCGCACACCCGGTCTATTGGCCAATACGGGCGGCAAAGGTCCCAATGCAGCCGTTGTCTGAACAGCCGCCTCACGTCACCAGAGGCCGCCTCTCGGCAGTCTTTGCCAGCACCAGAGACCCGACAGCATCCACCAGAGGCAATCTCAGGGCCGCAACAGCCACTCAGTATTTGTGCCAACCTCGCTAGGCGTATCCTCACGAACAGGCTCTTGGCACGTATAATGACTGTTACAGCAAGCACGATTGCTAGGAGGGAGGCCGCCCATGAACCTCGGCATGGAGACCGAGTGCGTCGAGTACAAACGCAGCACGTCCGAGATGCGCGAGGGCATGGAGTCCATCGCCTCCATCCTCAACAAGCACGGCCACGGCACGCTCTACTTTGGCGTACGCCCCTCCGATGGTGAGGTCGTGGGACAGGACGTCTCCGAGAAGACCCTGCGTGACATCAGTCAGAAGGTCGGCGAGCTCATCGAGCCGCGTATCTACCCGCAGATCGAGCGCCTGGAAACCCTTGAGGGCAAGGCGTACGTGCGCGTCGAGTTCTCCGGCTTCGAGACGCCCTACGCGTGCGACGGGCGCTACCGCATCCGTCTGGCGGATAAGGACATCGTCATGAGCCGCGCCAAGCTGGCCGATATGATGCGCGAGAGCGAGAACCGCTCCAACCCGTGGGACAGCCGCAGCTCGGACACCCCGGTCTCCGCCGTCGACGAGAAAGCGCTGCGCCGCTACGTCGAGCGTGGCGTGGAGGCAAAGCGCATACCGTTCAGCTACACCGAGCCCATAGACGTCCTCTCGCGCCTCGGCCTGCTCTGCGAGGACGGCATGCTCACCAACGCCGCTGCCGTCTGCTTCGTCCCGTCAAAGGACATCATGCTGAAGATGGGCGTCTTCGCCGACAGCAAGCGCGTCCACATCCTCGACAACCAGCAAGTCACCGGCACGCTCTTCTCCATGGTCGACGCAGCCGAGCTCTACATCCTGAACAACATCCGGCGTGCCTTCGTCATAGACGGCTCCTCACTGCACAGGCGCGAAGTGCCCGAGATCCCGATGGACGCCGTGCGTGAAGCGCTATTCAACGCCTTTGCGCACCGCCAGTACGAGGACGACTCCGCCATCCAGATAGACGTCTTCTGGGATCACGTCTACATCTACAGCCCGGGCCTCTTCCCCGTCGGCTTCAACCCCGAGGACTACCTCACAGGCGAGGAGAGCACTTCCAAGCCTAGGAACAGACTCATTGCCACGACGCTCTACCGTTCCGGCGACATCGAGATCTACGGCACCGGGCTGCAGCGCATCAAGGCCGCCTGCGACGAGGCGAACGTGCCCTTCTCGGTTACCCAGTCTAGGCACGGCGTGCATGTTTCCTTCATGCGCTCGGAGGGCATTGCCGCAGGGAATACGCCGGCAACCGTCGATGCCCGCAGACAAGGGGACGCGAGGACCGCCATACTTCGCTACGCACGCGGGCATAACGGGATCACCACCGCCGCCACATCCGAGCTTGTTGGCGAGAAGGACTACACAGCCAGAAGGTTACTCAACTCCATGGTCGAAGAGGGGCTGCTTGAGAAGACAGGCGGCCGCAAGGGGCGCGTCTACAAGGCCATCCGACACTCTCACTGACAGTGGAGTCAATAAGGCTGTTAATAAGAAGGGCCAGGTAAAGAAGGTGTTTTGTCACTATTTCACCCAAATGGCCCCGAGGCTGTCAATAAGGGCCACACGTCGGAACTCATCGCACTTATAAGCTTGTGCGCCCTCGCCCTGGCCGCACCACTTCATTCGGCACTCCCATGCGTACATGGTGACGCTCGCCTCGACCATGCCCTGCGACTTCTCTGCGGCCGTATCGGAGCTAATCGGATCGTCAAAGAGAACGTGAACCTCTCCCTCATCGCAGAGTAAATGCTCCTGCGGTAAGCCTCGTAGATCCGCCTGAAGCCACCCGTGTCTCGGTAGTCGTAGAACGGGTCCGATGCCTCCATCCATTCGTGCCGCACGCGAATATGCCCCTCCATAACTTCGGGCCCTTCGGGGTTTCTGGTGGGTAGCACGGGCTAGGACGGAGCGCAAGCGAGGGCGTCGAACGACAGCCCCCAGCCCGGGGAAGATCGCGGTGGCGAGGTACTCTACGTTGCGAAGGCCCCTAGCCGCCCTCTTGACGGGCCGTGTGAGAGTTTGCCTCTCGGGGTAGGCGTTGGCGGGCCTGCTGCCGAAGTGGCCGGGGATCCCCTCCCTGTTCTCCCGGAGCGTCCTGGCGAGCGACCAACCATCCCGAGAACCCCGGCGAGCCCCTCGCAGAGGTACCCCGTCCTTTCGCACATCATGGCGACCCAATGGCGCAGGTCGGACCGCAACAGGACCGCCGCCAGCGGCTCGGGACCCCGCCCGCAACTGCGGCGGCAAGGTTGCCGTAGCCTGCCCGCGTGACCCCCGGTGCCCAGTCGAGCTCGAGGAACCCCCTTGCGGGGCGACCTCCGGTTGGCAAGATTCCAGACCCTTACGCACCTGCTGACGGTGGAATACGAGCCCTCGAGGCGGCAGCCGCCGACGCTGTGTGCGACATGTCCTCCATGCTCGCGTACCTCACGACGATATTTCGGATGGGCGCGGAGCGCGCGGACGATCTCGGTCAGTCCCATACCGTCGGCACCCGTCTGTCTAACACGTTGTCTTACATCAAGGGGCACGGCTGTTCTCCCTTCCCCTCCTGGCGGGTGGCCGCAAGAGATTCCCCGCCAGCCGGAATCGTGTATCATGGCCGCCCCCTTGCGTGCCATGGGACTGGCCTAGGCGATACGAACGCTGCACAGAAATCTATGAGTACGTCACCCGAAGGCTAATGCGATTTCGGCGCAGTTCTTATTGAACCAAAACAGCGGGCAGCGCGACCCGAACCCCGGGACCAAGGTGCGCAGCGTGCCCCTGCCCCGCGAGCGGATGTCCTCCCGCCTCGGCGGAAACGGCGAGCCCGTCTCGTGGGAGGTACGCCAGGGAACCCGCGTGCCGTCCCACGACGAGGGGCCCGGCACCCGGGACGCACGCCGACACCGCCCCCGATCCGCGCTCCGGGGTCGGCGGCGCGGACGGTACGGTCGGGCGCGACCACAGGCACGAGAGGCTCGGAACGCTGTCCCTCCTCGCCCCGGCCGACCTGCCAGCCGGGGCGAGACGACCCCGCTTGCGGGCGAGACGCACGAGGGCCCGATCACACCGGATCCCCCGGGACCACCGGAAGCAGGAGCCCGAGGGGCGACCTGACAGGGATCGTGTCCGGCGACGTGTCGGCGCACGCCCCGCCGAGGCGAGACGCCACCTAGCCACCGTCCCGGGCCACTTCGTGCTCGCACCCAGGCACAGCTCCCAGCCGAAGCTAGCGGGAAGGGCTTTTTCTCGAGGACGGCCCGCCGGACGCCGCGCCTAGGTCCGAGTCCCGGGCAAGGAAGGGCCCGGGGAGAAGACCTGCCGCTACCTCGAGGAGGCGAGCGCCGAGCCGATCGCCTGCAGGCTGAGGTGGAACCTGTCCGACATAGACCCGACGGCCGAGGAGCTCGTCGTGGACACCCTCCTCCCGGCTGAGGCGGACGAGGCAAGTTAGAAGGTCAGGCCCGCCTGCGCAGTTCGGGGAAGATCTGCCTCATGCAGATGCGGCTCATGGGGCTGGCTGCGAAGAGGTTCCACAACAGCGCAATCGGGAAGTTCTTGAACAGCGTGCCGATCCAGATGATGGGCAGGTCGACGAGGGGACGACCGGCAAGGATGACGCTGAAGAGCATGCTCGCGAACAGGCTCATGGAGGGGCACATCACGAGCGTGGTACAGGCGACGACTACGCACGAGCGCCAGAAGGAGCTGTCGCGCTCTGGGTCGATGAGGGTGCTTGCTAGGCGCGTGCCAAGGCGGTTGCCGTAGGCGTTAGAGATGACGAACACTACCGGGATGATGAACCACAGCTCCGAAAGTGCAACCAAAACGACGCTCCACGTGAGGTTTGACATGCCGCCGAGCTGCAACGGTACGCCCGTCTTCCAAGCGTTGTTGTATAGCTCCATGCCGAGACTCATGAAGATGCACATGAGCAGGGCATAGACCATGCCTTGTGCCTTGGTCTTGGGGACGGTCATCTCGTACGGACGCGCAGGCTCTTCCACGGTGGGCTCCTCTCATGAAAAAACGCACGGCCTCGTCGGGGCCGTGCGTTTCGCGCTTACCTTGTCCTGCCTCTTCGCGGATGCCGCGAACGGGAGCTGAACGCATGCACATATGCTATCACCGTCTGCCAAGTTATCGCCTATTCTCAAGATATTCCTCTTTAACTTTGATTTATTCTATATTGGACTAAGAGAAGGGATGCCTATGGATACCGAGCGTTGTCGCGAATTTGTAGTCCTTGCTCAGACCTGCAACTATCTGCACGCCTCCGATCAGCTGTTCATTTCTCAATCGTCGCTCTCCAAGCACATCAAGCGCCTGGAGCGCGAGCTTGGCGTAGAACTCTTTAAGCGCACGACACGACGCGTGCAACTCACCGAGCACGGTCGCGTGTTCCTGCCGTTCGCCCGCAAACTCGCCGCCATTGCACACGATACCGAGGTCGCTCTTGCCGACGCCACCGACAACGAGCGCCACGTGCTCGATATCGGGTCAATTCCTGTGATGGTGCCCTATGGCATCACGGCACTCATGCACAGCTTCGAGCGGGTGCATCCCAACGTGCGTCTGCGCATCACCGAGGGCGAAGCCAACAAGCTGAAGGGCATGCTGCGCAAAGGCTCGCTCGACCTAGCCTTCGTTCGAGAATGGGATGGTGACGTTCGTCTCGACGACGAAGATGAGGAGTTTGCCGTCTCGGACTACGCACAGGACCAGCTTGCGGCGGTGCTCCCGGCTGGCCATCCATTCGCGTCCCGTCCGACGGTACGCCTCTCCGACCTCGCCAACGAGGAGTTCCTCCTCCTACCCCAAGGGACGGTCATGGACGCGCTCATCACAGACGCCTGTGCCGTAGAGGGGTTCGTACCCGAGGTGCGCTACCGTGGCACACGTGCCGAGAATATCATCGACCTCGTTGGTCGCGGCATGGGCGTATCGCTCCTCATGCGCACGCCAGCCGCCTTCCTCGCGTGCACGGCTGTGTCTATCGTCGACTTGGAACAGCCCATCGTGTCAAAGATCAAGCTCTACCGGATACGCGACCGAGACCCGTCTCCCGAGGCAATGGGGTTCCTCGAGTATCTGCCTATAGCGGGCATGCTGAGCGGTGGCTCAGCGAGTCCCTCTCGCTGAGAGTGCACAAGTGTTGACACGATCGACGGATGCATATCTAGTTCTATATGGAATAATTATTATCAAATATAGAATTGCATCGGAATAAATTACCTCATACCATGCCCTCAAGACGATACACGCTATGGAGGGGGTCGAAGATGATCGTCGACGCAAACATGTACTGGGTTCCGGAGAGCCTGTTCACCAGTGAGGAGGTGCTTGCGCGCTTCGTGGCCGAGGCTCCGCAGGACGAGAACACGCGCGTCTACCTCAAGGAGGGTGACGGGGTGCGCCAGGTCATCGTCGAGAAGCCCGCAGGCTACGAGGCACTCAACTATGCCCAGGGAGACTACGTGTTGGAGAGCATGTTGGCCGACATGGACGAGGCGGGTGTGGACGTTGCCGTGCTCAAAGTGCCGGGTGCAAACGAGTGGATGTCACTCGAGACCTGTAGGTTCTTCAATGATGGTATGGCCGGCTACGCGCGTCGATCGGATGGTCGCATGGTTCCGCTTGCGGTCATCCCCGCTCTCGACTTCACCACCGAGGCAGTCGCCGAGGTCGACCGCTGCATGGGTGAGCTGGGCTTCGCCGGCGTGCAGCTCTGCAGCCATTACGGTGACAAGTACCTCGACGACTCTGCTTTCGCCCCACTCTTCGAGAGCCTCGACAAGCATGGTGCCACGGTCTACGTGCATCACGTGCCGGTACCGGTCGACTTCTCATCTATCGTGGCATACAACAATTTGCGTCGCAGCTATGGCCGCGTGCAGGACCAGGTTACGGCTGTGGGCCGCGAGCTCTTCAGCGATTTCTTCGAGCGCTATCCGCACATCAGGATGGTGCACTCCATGCTGGGTGGGGCCTTCTTCGCGGTGTCGGAGATGCTGCTGCCCAAGTCGTCTAAGCGGGCTGATGCTGTTCAACGCTTCCAGACCGACAACGGCGAGCTTGCCAAGCGTCTCTCGGAGCACGTCTTCTTCGAGATGAGCCATGCCCAGCCGTGGGGTAGGGCCCAGCTCAGGTGCGCCATCGAGGTGCTCGGGGCCGACCATGTGGTTTTCGGGACGAGCTACCCGGTCCGTCGCGAGTGGCTGCTCGACGGTCCGGACGCCGTTCGCGACCTCGGGCTTGCGGCCTTCGACGAGGAGCTGATCCTCGGAGGCAACGCGCAGCGCCTGTATCGTATCGGATAGCCTCGCCGAGAAGGAGGGCTGGAATGCTCAGCATCGGTGCCGGCAAGGCTCAGATTGATCTCGGGGGCGTGCTGCCCTTCGACGGATTCGACGTCGTTCGTGACCCGCTCCACGTGCGTGCGGTCGTGTTCGAAAACCCGGATGGCAGCCGTGCCTGTCTCGTCTCGGTGGATGCCACTTCGATGCGCAACGATACGCCGCTCAGGGGCATCGTTGCAAAAACGGTGTGCTGCGAGCCCGAGCGTGTCTGGACGAGCGTCACGCACACCTTCAGTTCGCCGCATGTGCGCACTCCCGAGCACCTGGCCAGCGACGAGGAGCGTTCTCGCAACGTGCTTCTCGCTGAGCGTCTTGCCACAGCAGTCGAGTTGGCGTGCGCATCGGCCGTCTCGGGCATGGCGCCCGTGCGTCTCGAGGTCGCCCGCGGTCGCTGCTCCGTCAACGTCAATCGCGACGTGGAGACCGATGGGGGCTGGTGGCTTGGCGTGAACCCTGATGGCTTCTCCGACCGCAGCGTGCGCGCTGCGGGCGTCTGCCCGCGACGACGATCGCACCATTGCCGTGCTCTACACGGTGGACGTGCAGCCCTCCGTCGTGCAGGGGCTGCGCGATGTCGAGGGCCACGCCTACGTGAGCGCCGACTTCGTCGGAGAGGCCTCGCGCATCCTCGAGGAGCGCCTTGGTGGTATCGCCGTCTTCCTCGTGGGGGCTGCGGGCGACCAGACGCCGCGTGCGAAGGGCTCCGGCGCCCTTCCCAAACTGGGCCTCATCCTTGCAAGCGAAACCGAAGTCGCACTCAGGAACTCGAACGCTCTGCCTGTGCATGTTCTCTGCCTTTCGAGCGTGATGGTATCCTGCCCAGCCCAGCGCCGCGCCGACTTTCACAGCCTCGCGCCAACCCGTAGCTACGACTTCATACCCGAGGGCACCCAAGACACGCTCCTGTCCGTCGCACGGTTGGGCACCCTCACCGTCGTGGGTATCCAACCCGAGGTCGACAGCGCCCTTGGCGCGCGCCTGCGTTCTGCCGGAAGAGGTAGGCTTGAGGTGCTCACCATGGTGAACGGCGCCCAGAAATACCTGCCCTGCTCTGAGGCCTACGACCGCATCACGTACGAAGCCATGAACTCGTCCTTCGCGCGCGGCTCTGACGAGGTCCTCGCCGCCGCTGCTCTCTGCCAGATCAAGGAGTGACCATGAACATCGGATGCGCCCGCCGCAAGCTCACCCCTCAGACCGAGGAGGTCTACCTCATCGGCTACCGCAACCTCGAGAACCGCCTGCATCCGGCTATCGGCATCTACGATGACGTGTTCGGCAACGCCCTCTATTTCGAGCGGGGCGGAAAGGAGCTATTCATCTTCTCCTGTGACTTCATGGAGATTGACGAGGACACCTCCGAGGACGCCAAGACCCTCCTGCACGACCGCTACGGCATCGATCGCGACTGTGTGCTTCTGTGTGCCACACACAACCACACTTCCGTCGTCGCCTACCATCGCACCTGGTGGACGGGCAAGTATGACCAGCAGTACTACGACTGGTACCTGGAGACGGTGGCGGGTGCCTTCGAGGAGGCTCGCGACAACGCCCGTCCCGCCACGTGCAAGTTTGGCAAGGCGTGGATCGAGGGCTGGTATAACAACCGCATCACCAACGAGCCCGCCGACCAGGAGGTCATTGTCGTCAAGTTTTATGACGAGCGGGACTGTGCCTTTGCGGGCCTCGTCAACTGGGCCACGCACAGTGCCACCTGCGGCCAAGTTGAGACGCGCTTGAACTCCGAATTCGCCGGCATGACGAGCAAGAAGCTCGAGCCCCACTTCGGGTTCTTTCCTGCCATTATCGTAGGCGCCGCCGGAGACTGCTCCAACCGCAACACTCGCCAGGGTACCGGTGTCGAGGAGGCCGAGCGCATCAGTTCGGGCATCGTGCCCGAGATTGCGGCCATTCCCATGGAGACCGAGGTCTCGCTTGGCGAGATCCGTGTCCAGACGCTTTTCCACACGGTGCACAACACCGGCGGCCACCTCGACATCCGCGGCTGTGTCATCAGCTTGGGTGGCCTGCACCTCTTCGTGACGCCTCTCGAGTTTGGCTCGGCACTGGGCCTACGCATGAAGCGGGAGTGCCCGCAGGTCGGCCTCGTCTTTGGCTACACAGGCGGTTATTACGAGTATTGGCTGCCCGAGGAGGAATACGGCCTCTCCTTCGAGACTAAGAAGTCCATCGTGCCCAAGGGTGATCCGGAGATCCTTGCAGCAAAGTACATCCAGGCCAGCAAGCTGCTCGGATAGCTCTTCAAGGATAGGGCTGCGCGACCGGCCTTCTTGTGGGCAGCGCCTCTGCCAGCATAGCATGTAATGTGTAATAAATTCTCTTTAGGCATAGATACTAGCTTCAATTGAATTGCTTAGGAATAAGTAAGTCCATAGTATGTGTGTTGGGAAGAGGGGGATGCACCTTCCGTACCGCAAGGATCGTCCAAGGTGGATGCGGCCACGTCGACCAAGCCGTGACAACCCGAGACGCGAAGAAAGACAACGCACTTCGTTCAACGTCAAGGGGAGGACAAGAAATGGGTAAGTACGAAGAGCTGTGCACCACAATCATCGAAAGATTAGGTGGCAAGGACAACGTCATCGACGTGAGCCACTGCGTCACTCGCCTGCGCTTCCGACTCAACGACGTGGCCAAAGCCGATACTGACGGCCTCAAGGCCACGAAGGGCGTGATTGACGTCATCCAGGGTGCTGGACAGTACCAGGTTGTCGTCGGACCGCAGGTCGAAGGCATCTATAGCGAGCTGCTCGAGATTGGTGGGTTCTCCGCACAGGCCACCCTCGACGTGAATGAGGACGCAAACCTTACCGACGAGAAGACTGACCCCTTCTCCAAGCTCCTCGGGCTCATCTCCTCGATCTTCCAGCCCATCTTGGGGACGCTCATGGCCGGTGGCTTCATCGTCTCGGCGCTGTCCCTCATCTGCGTCTTTGCGCCTGATTTCAAGGGGACCACGACCTATACCGTGCTCTACGCAATCGGCTATGCGGTCTTCAAGTTCTTCCCCATCATCGTCGCTTGGTCGGCTGGCCAGAAGTTCGGCGTCAAGCCGGTCCTGTCGATGGTCATTGGTGCAGTCCTCATCTATCCCGACCTGATTGCGCTCGTGAGTGGCGACCCGACGAGCATCCTCTTCGAGGGCAACTCATTGCTGCAGGCAAGTGTCTACGGTGACGTCTTCGGCATTCCCCTGATCCTGCTCAACTATTATGTTCAAGTCCTGCCTTCCATCCCCATCATGTGGCTCGCCTCTAAAGTGCAAAAGTTCTTCTCCGGCATCCTTCCCGAGATTGTCCGCAGCATCTTCACCAATGTCTTCACGCTGCTCATCTCCGCTCTTGCAGGTCTTCTGATCATTGGCCCCATCACCACCATCCTTGCCAACGCCGTCGCAGTGGGCATCCAGGCATTCCTCGCAATCTCTCCTGCGCTCGCCGGCTTCGTGGTCGGCACCTTCTGGAGCCTGCTTGTCATGTTTGGCCTGCACTGGGCCATCATTCCCCTGTGGTTCGTCGAGATGAGCGCCGTAGGCTACTCAACCCTCAACCCGCTTAACTTCGCCGGCTGCGGTGCGATCATGGGTGCCTGCATTGGCATGGTCATAAAGTGCAAGAACGCTGGCGCCAACAGCTCCCTCAACATCCCTGCCCTCATCTCCTGCTTCTTCGGTGTCGCCGAGCCGGCTCTCTATGGCATCCTCATCCCCCGCAAGAAGCTCATGTGGGCGACGTTCATCGGTGCCGGCATCGGTGGCGCAATCGCCGGTATCTGCGGCGCGAAATGGTACACCCCTGGTGCCAACGGATGGCTTGGACTGCCCTGCTACATCGGCCCCAATGGTATCGGCATGGGCTTCATCGGCCTCGCGGTTGGCGGCCTCATCGCTACAGCAATCGCCATCGCCGCGGTATTCGTTCTCGGCACCAAGTCCGATGCTGAGGTTGCGGCCGAGAAGAAGAACGCTGCATAAGGTAGAGTTCGCGCACAAGATGCCTCCTCCTCCTCGGGGACGTCACGAACAGTGGCGTCCCTTTTGTGTTTTGATACACAATGAGGGCAGGCGGGAACGAAGCTGGGCGGGAAGGGATGACGTCACCTGGATGATGAGCTGAGATTCGATGCACAAACTCCTGTCGAGAAGACTTGCACGCTGGCAGGCGGACGATGCGGCATTGTGCTTGGAAGGACCTTGCGTGCTGCACCTCGCCGGCTTCCATCCGGCGGCTGAACCTCTTTGCGGCGGCGTGCCCCTTCAACGGGATTGGTCCTTACACGGCCAAGGCGGCGCTCATCCTCATGCCAAACACGGCAGGCAGCTTCCTGACCAGTCCCGCCGACCAGCTGGAGCTCGCCCCATAGGAACAATACGACGATCTCGATGACGAAGAACACCTATACCGTACACCAGCCAGCACCGGAGGTTAAAGCCAACGAATAGCTTGTTACCAAGCCACGCTCTCCATAACGCGCTAACTCACACCTCGGCAGAGGCAGAGGCAGAGGGCAGCATTGCAAATTACTGGCCATCCGGAAGGAGAGGATACTGTTTGCTCTCGATTCTGCAGTATCCGACTCTACTCTAGGGATGATAGTCCAGCCAGTTCCTTTTGGCACTGATGTTGCATCTTATCGTGTGGTAACAGCGGGCTCTGTCATTAGCTGTCATTACAAGCCTTGGGTTTTGTCATTAAGGATACGCGGAACAAACCAATAACCTGTCCGGCTCCCTCTTGTGCCGGTCATTGGGAAGGGCTTGATGCTCCTGTTTTGGCCGTCCGGGAAACCCCGGGGGGCCTTTTGACGGCCCCTTGCGGCACGCCTGTCCCTACGGCCGCCGTCAGGCGGCCGCGAGCGACGCCCCCAGGAACTCCGCCTGCCGGCCCTTGCGCACACGGGCAGGTTGACGCTGGCGAGCGGGGCGGGAATGCGCACTCACCCCTTCGCGATGCTGATGCCGCGGTGGCGAACCCTCGCATAGCCGAAGGTGCGCCTAGCGGCCTAGCAGGAGCGCCTGCTCTCACGCACACGGAGGCCTCGACTCCGCCCCTCCCCGCACCCGTCCCGCCGGGCCGGCCCCGCGACCGATGAGCGCAAGGCCGAACGCCTGCGCGAGAACACAAACGCACATTTCCCCGCTAAACATGACAGCCCCTCGGCAGCAAGCACGTTGCCAAGGACTTTCTTTAAGCGCTCTGAAGTCCTGTGGACCCGCTCTTAATTGTTATCGCCTTCGCATAGCCCTGCACATCCATCAAAACCCTCCGAGGCCGCAGTGCTCGTACGCCACGCGCTCGTCGAGCGACGCCTGCGTTCACGATGTCGGAGAGCGGAAAGGTAATCGGCGAAGTGTGAAATCGTGACCGGCTATGCGCGCTGCACACAGCAGAATCTTGTGATGAAGATCGCGCAAATTTTTGTGCCGTCAGGCGCGGTACACTCTCGTCCTGGGACATCGTCTTCCCTTCTCCTCGTCGAAACCTAAGAAATGGCGAATGGTAGGCGATGTCCCTCTCGTGCGCGGCGACCGACCTCCGGGGATCCCCCGGAGGTCGGTTTCTTACACCACGTGCCCACGCACAACCCGACTTACGGCTACGCGGAAGTGTCGATCTACAACATCTGCGGAGCCGACATCATGGGCAGCACCGCCGCCCATGGGAAGCGGCACATGCTCGCCAGCGAGGGCAGCAGGCACCATTCAGAGGCTCGCGATACGGTGACCGGCTACGAGACAGTCCGCCATGACGCCGAAGGGCACTGGGAGAGGGCCGACTTGGGCGGTCACTGGGGGTGACCTATTGCGGAAACCGACTTCACGAACTATATTGCTACTACCCTTTTTAATTGATCATAAGAAGTAGCAATTGGAATATCACGATAAGCTGATGGCGTTGCTCGAAAAAGCATCGCGGGCGGCAACTCCGTCGACGAGGACGCCGGCTTCTCCGCCGACACCCTCAAATCGGTACTGCCGACCACGACGCTCTCGGCCTTCGAGCTCGACTCGGCGCTGCTGTTCGGGGAACGCGTCGTCTTCGCACGCCCGGTTGTCGACATGAAGCCTCCCGTGTTCTCCGCGCAGTTGCGCAAGATCGCCCATGCGTGCGGCGTCGAGGCCGCATGCGTCCTCGACGTCCCCACCCCCTACCTGAGGAAGAGGCTGATGGCAAAGGGCGTCGGGTTCGTCACCTCGCGCGGGAACTTCTTCCTACCGGCGCTGCTGCACCTGAGGCCCACCCGCAGAAAGAAGCCCCGGGCGCGCCGCCGAGGTCGCCGTCTACCTCAGGGACGAGGCCGAGCTCGGCGATGCCACCGTCCCCGAGGAAGGGCGCTCGGCGCTCATCCATGTGCTTCCGTACGACCCGGCACCCTTCGCGCGGGACGGCGTGGTAGACCCACTCACGATGCTCAAGACCGTGAATTGCCACGACGAGCGCACCGACATGGCGATCGACGAGATCACGGAGGATATGGGATGGCCGATCTAGCATAACGTCCAGCACCAGGTAGAGGACGCCCGGCCTATCGGTCGGCGCGCGGCAAAGGCTCCACCGCAACGGTCACCCGGCAGCCATCCCACACCACCGGCGACATCACCTTGGCTGCGTCCTCCAGCAACGGAGACCCCACAGTGCTCACCAGCAACCGCCACAGGGCGTTCGGGCACACCCTACCAGCCGACGGCCTCCATAATCGCCACGACCGTCCCACACGCCTCCCCGAGTGTCATGTCGCCCACGCACGGATACCTGCGGGCATAAAGGTCGAGCGTCCCGTCATCGGAGGCCACCTGGGCCATCACCTCACGGTAGTTGCCCATCGCTGCGTGCGACCCGCGCTTCTCCGCAGCGGCCGCCACGGCATCTCTCGGTACGTCGGGTTTGACTTCGTCCCTCCTTGTGAGCCACAGCGTGTGCAGGTCGTAGTAGTCGCGCGACCGTGTGTTGGCCACGCTCCTGCTGATGGCGATCTCGAGCTTCTCGGCAAGCATAGTGGCGAGCGAGTACGACATGATGGCGATGCTGCGGTCGTCGAACAGCAGCGGGCAGCTGTACTCGACTGACTCTGGCGTGATCTTGTCGCCCGTGGTCACGTCCACGGTCATCGGCGAGCTCATCTTCTCGTAGTTCGCCAGCAGGTGGACCCTGATGCCAGGGTAGTCGTCGGCCTCGCGTATGTCCTCGGTGCGCACGAACTCGAAAGAGAGAAGTCATCGTCAGCCTTCACGTCCGCGATCTCCCGGAACGTCTTCTCGACGTTCTCATGAGAGAGCGGAAAGTCGCGCACGGTGGTGTCCAGATCCTTCGTGCCGCGCTTGCCCACGCCGACAAGCGAGCTGATGAGCACTCCGTCCTTGATGACGATGTTGTCTCGCCACGTCGAGAGGGAGATGCGTTCCAGCAGCCTCTCGAACAGGTAGCTCTGCATCACCAGCTGCGAAAGGACGCCCTCGACCTTCACCCGGTTGCGGATGATGGCCTTGAGCTGTATCGCGTTCTTCGTCCTCACAGCAGCACCTCCAGATAGCTTCGGATCTTCTTCTTCACTCAGAGCGCATGGGCGTAGCCAAGCAGCCTCTGGACATCCTTGCTGCCGCTGCGGGCGTATTGCCTCATGGCCGGGCTGACCACCTGCACGTCCACGATGCGCTGGCCGCAGACGACATCGCAGAGCGTCCGCTTCAGGTCGTACGCCCGCACCTCGTTGCCATAGCTCGTCCTGACGCTTGTACGCCCCAGGTCGAGGACCCCATCGGCGCATGTCCTCACCTCGATGCCCGCCTCCCGCGCCTTGGTAGCCCGGTACGAGCGCGGGAAGGTCATGGTGAGCTGGAGGGGGGTGCGGCGGTGTAGCCGTGCAGAAAGAGCGCCGTCCCGTCCGAGAAGGTTCCCTTGGGGAAGCGGAGCTGCGCCGCAAGGAACTCGTCCTCCCAGGCGTCCGCCAGGCAGTACACGCCGCGCTAGACGCGCTCGAGCTTTCCGACCTTCACCATGTCCGGGATACGCGCGCGAGGGATGCCGGCCTCAACCACTTGGGCCGTCGTCACCATCTCGCCGTTCTCCTGCGCCAGATCGACGATAGCCCGCATGCCCATTACCCCTATAGTCCGTTTACACTGAAAAAGCTCTTCGGGGGTTTGTGTGGGTTGACGTCTCGGCGAAGACGCCAAGCTAGCGGCGGCGCCACTGGCGCAGGATCTGTTTTCCCTACCAAGCGAGAGGCGGCCACCGAGGGGACGCCGCCAGCACGCCATGGTGGTTGGGGCGCTCGTGCTACCCGGCGCGGCTCGCATCGCAACTCGTACGCCCCTCGCGTCGCAACAGTGTACACAAGTGCCCCAGAACGACACCGAGAGGCCATTTTAGCCGATCTGTGTACACTCCTGCGTCCCCGCGCCTGCCCACAACGTCGCAACAGTGTACACAAATGCCCCAAAACGACTCCGAGAGGTCATTTTCGCCGATCTGTGTACACTCTTTCGCTCCCCACAACTGCTCGCGCGACCAGGCGGGGCCACGGGTCCCACGAAGTCGACGGCCCCATGGCCCCGTGACGCCAGCGCGCTCGGGCCTGAGGCCCACGCCACCGGGGCGGTGACGCAACCACCCACACGAACTCACGAAGCCTCCTCTATACTGCGGAACTACGGGGGCCACCGCCCGGAGCTCGTCTTCCGAGACGATGCGATGGCAGGCGCCGCCGC
>ERZ773063.1137-NODE-1137-length-16177-cov-19.260824_pt1 | contig 16177 bp, 19 predicted proteins | sample MGYA00580625_ERZ773063 | MGnify/ENA primary metagenome ERZ773063 (study PRJEB29015, sample SAMEA2738022) | human oral metagenome | biome: human oral; feature: human-associated habitat; material: dental | place: China | collected 2042 ...
ATACTGGTGCCACGCCCCGAGAGAGGGGCAGGCCGAACATCAATGAGAAAGGATTACCCATGTCAGACAACCCCGCCTACCAGTCCGCACAGTACGCCTATAAGACGTACCATCAGCGGCGCATCGATATTGCCGCCTCCTACTCCCGCCAGTGCGATGCCAACGGCGACCGCCTCGTCGAAGAGCTCGCCGTAATCGCTTACCGCTACAACCTCGCCCCCACTCGCGTCGTCACCTACGCCTTCGGCAACGCCCGCCCCGACTTCATCGGACGCGTCCGTCGCGCCGTCTCTTCTCTCAAATGTCAGAGGGGTGCCACTCATGCCTGAAACGACCCTCAAAACGGACCTGTCGTCGCTTGAAGTCGTCCGTAGCCCTCTTCCTGGCGAGACAGCGCATCCCACACACTACCTGCAAGCTTCCTATTGGAGCGGTTGCCCCCTCCCCCGCGGCTCCGAGACACTCCATGCAGGCTCGCGCCCTCTTCTGACGCACATCCTCGCCACGCCCGCCGTCAAGCCCGCCGAACCGGGCGTCTACTACCGGCTCCCGCTCGCCGCTTGCGAGGCGCTCGGCGCCGACGAGCCGCTGTCCCTCATCCCATTCCTCATCGAAATCGAGCACAGCCCCTACACGGGCTTCGCCGTCGACGAAGAGGGCCGATCCACGCCGACGAGCGGAGCGCCTGACAACAGCGTCCACACAACGGCCCTTTGGAGCGGTTCCCACACGTTGTGCGGCCTCTTCCGCACCGAGACCGCCGCGAAGTGGGCGTCGCTGCCGCCGGAGGCGTGGCTGGCGCCCCGCGGTCTCGCCATCGAGCGAGCGCACGGTCTGGACACATCCTGGCTCCGCGCTCTCGACGCGGGGGCTGTGCGCCTCTCCCACTGCGAGCCGCTCCTGACCAGGCCTGTCGAGGTTTTCCGTGAAACGGCATGAGCTTCTCTATGAGGCTGCCAAGGCCCGCAAGACGGCGATGGGCAAGATGCGCACACACCGCAAGAGGGGCGTCGAGCTCGCCGGCAGCGAATTCGATCCCCGAGTCGGCACTAACGCACAGCTGCGCACCATGAGTGACAAGCAACTCGTCTCTTATATCGACCGTCTCAAGCGCTTCAACCTCCGCGGCAACCAATATTACCTGACAGCCAAGAAGGAAGTCATCAGTTCCTACCGGCTAGACGACTTCCTTCGGCAACAGCGCCGGCTAGACCGCTTGCAGGCCAGCGTGGACAAAGCCTTCGGCGACTTCGAGCATCTAGCTACCGGCGAGCGCGTCTCCGACTACAACGCCCGTATCCGGAAAGGCTTAGAAGAGCGCATCTACCGCAACGCCCAGAAAGTCTACGGGGATATCGTCCGTTCGCGTCGCGACTTGACGAAACTCTCACGCTTGCAACGCGAAGCCCTTCGCTTCGGGAAAGCATCCACCTTCGCCGAAAAGGCGGAGGCCAAGAAGCGTATGGCCAACGGCTATCTGGATGCCCAGTACGAGAAGCATATGGGTATGCTGTCGAAGATGATAGGCGACAGTTCCGTCCTAGATCCTCGCCTCGTCCGCGACCTACAGGGCCTCAGCAAGAAGGCGCTCGTATCCCTCGCCAAACACTCCAACATCGTGGAGCGCATTAGGGACGCCTACGAATACGAGAAGAAACATGACTTCTCACAGTTGACATTGGAAGGAGGGTCGCAGAAGTATGGGAATGCGTCGGAACCCGTTCGGGCTATCATACACGCCTACGCTAAAGCGGATGCGAATAGCGGCAAGTGACGTCGCAGCCCTCGCCTACGACCTAGAGACGGATAACTGGTTCGTCCGATCCTGTACCGGCGTCGTAGACGCCGACACGGGCGTCGACACGCTCCTGCCCGCCCTCGCCCGCTACAAGCGGGTGTGGGTGTGGGAGGGGCAGCCCGTCGTCTACCGGATCGCCGCCGTCTGCCGCCTAGAAGGCCTCTTCGACGAGGGGGAAGCCGAGCTCGCTTTGACGAAGCCCGGCTTCACGTCCTTCAAGTACCCCGCCCGCCTGTACGCGAAAGGCGCCCGTTATAAGACGACTGTCCGTTCGCTCCGCGACTACATCTCCGCCCCCCCGCAGGTGCCGCCTGCCGGTCTAGACGACGAAACCGAGTGGGTGTGCGGCATCCTCCACAGCACCCGTTTGGACGTTGTCGACGCCTTCGCCCCCATGGCGATCGCCCAAGCCGAGTTCGCCGACTACGTCAAGGACGAGATGGGCGAACACCCCAGCCTGTTCGGCACCGACTTCGATGGACGACTAGACGGCTCCGGCGGCCTGTGCGGCGTCCTCCGCGACGCGGGCGACGTGAAAGGCGTCGACATCTGGGACGTCTCTTCCCTCTACCCCGCCATCGCCTCATGCATGCCCCTGCCCACCGGGTCCGGCGTCCGAGACTACACGGCCGACACGTTGAGCGACCTACCCGACGACGGTCTGTGGGTCGCCGACGTCGAACTGCCGGACGGTACGTCCCAGTGGGTGACCAGCGTCGACTACCGCCACACGTACAGTGAGACGCTGTACCACACATACGGCAATGCCATTAACGTCGAAGACGCCGACGTGCAGGTCGCCATCGTCTTCGACTCCGTCTCCGGCCTCTACAAGGACTGTGTGGACGCCTGGTACTGTGACAAGAAGAACAGCGAAGGCGTCGTTAAAGAGTTCTATAAGAAGAAGATGAACTCGTTCTTCGGCTCTTTGGCGATGCGCTACCGTAAGTACAAAGAAAGGGCCGTCTATCGGGACGGATACGGCTTCGATGTCGAAACGGTCGGGTACACGGACCACGAGCCTGGCTCGCTCTTCCTCCACCAAGTGTTCATCGTCGCCTACGGTCGTGCCATCCTGACCGCTGCGTTACGCCGCTACGAAAGGAACGTCGTCTACTACGACACGGACTCCGTCCACCTCGTCGGCATCGACCCGTCCGACGTGCAGTTGGACGGCGTTTCCGTCGGCGACCGCGACGACTTTCTCGGCCAGTGGACGCTGCGCGAACGCAATGTCACTGTGCGCTATCTGGGTTTGCGCCGATACGCCGTACTAGACGAGCATACGACCGCAGATGGAGAGAACGAGACCGTCGAGGAGTATGCGAACTTGCATTTCGCCGGGTACAGGGCGCCGTCGTTCCTTCAGAAGCGGCGGTGGGACCGCATTGCCTTGCGCGACCTCGAAGGTCGTGACTACCTCCCCTCCCTGACGTACGTTCCGGGTATCGACAGTCTCGTCCCCGCTTACGTTCCATATCGTATCGGTCAGACTGTGCGCAGCTGCGACATGCCCTACCGCGCCTCAGGGGAGTGGTCTTTCAAAGCCGATGACGCTGTGTATGAAAACGACCCGGGAATGGAGGCGGAGTTGCAGGTCGCAGCCGCGAAGATGCCTATAAGGTCGAACGACGCGGACGCTGTTCGAGCGCGGCGTCTCGCTCTCGCCCCTTGTTAGCGCACACAGGATAGGAGAGCCCCGCCGTCCAACTGGAAAGCGGGGCCTCTTTATGCTTCGTCTATCTTAACATGAACCGACGTGTGGTACACTATGTCTCAGGTGGGGTTCTGCCGTGCCGCGGCGGAGACCACGGCTGGGCGTCACAGGCTGACACCTGCCGGCCGGGGATGGATTTGACACCCCTTCGACCAAGGCGGGCAGTACCCCCCGCTCAGACCTACACATAAGGAGGAACGCGTGGCCGTAGAAGAGACCACCGAGACGGAGGCCCCTGAAGAGGCCGCACCCTTGGAGGCCGAACAGGAAACTGTCCAGGCCGACCTGTCCGAGCTCATCGACGAAGTCAGGGCCCTCGCACAGCGAGCGCTGGACGAATGCAAGGAACTGAGGGCGATCGTCACAGAAGAAGCGCTGGACGAAGCCGCCGACGTTGACGTGCTGGACGATGATATCGATCCTGAAGACCTGCAAATCTATGACCTCTTGGCCTGACGAAAGGACCCGCTGACTAATAATGGCACTCAAGACGCCGGCGCTCCGACCCGGCACCACTAACGAACAGCTGCTTCAGTCCGCTATCAACGCTGCGTCGATGGGCTATAAGAAGCGCATCCCTGCGCCCACGCAGGCGGGGATCGACCGCACCCTGGACTACCTCGCTCAGCATCGCGACCTGTGGAACCCCATCTGCACCTCTCTTCTCAACCAGCTCGTCCCTATCTTCGCCACCCAGCGGGCCTGGACCAACCCGCTCGCCGAGTTCAAGAAGGGCATGATCGAATTCGGCAACGGCGTGGAGGAAATCCAGACCGGGCTTCTCAAGGCCGCGGCCTACGATCCCAACGACGACGCGGACGCCAAGCTCATCTTCGGGCGCGCGGACTTCCGCGTGGAGACCGCTTTCCACACGAAGAACCGCATGGACCGCTACAAGGTCTCCGTTGAAAAGGCTCTCATTCAGTCCGCCTTCCTCAACGGCGGCGACGTCGCCGAACTCATCGACCGCCAGACGCAGGCGCCCTATGAGTCGGACCAGTGGGACGAATTCAACCTCATGGTCAGCTTGCTCAACAAGTACGAGGTGCGCGGCGGCTTCTACCATGTGCACGTCCCCGACGTGGCGCGCTCCGGCTCCGTCAAGGAAGACGCCACCGAGCTTCTGCGCAAGCTGCGCACCGTGGCCGGCGAGATGACATTCAAGTCCACCGCCTACAACCCGGCGCGCATGCCCGTCCACTCCACGCCGGAAGACATGGTGCTGCTCACCACGCCGGCCGTCAGGGCAGCGCTCGACGTGGAGGCCCTCGCGTGGGCGTTCAACATCGACCGCGCCGACGTCCAGTACAGGGTCATCGAGCTACCTCAGAGACTCGTCCCCGACCCGCGCTTCCAGGCCGCCGTCGTCGACAAGAACTTCTTCCAGGTCTACGACCACCTGATCCAGACCAACACGATCGACGTGCCGACCGATCCGCTCACGTACAACGTGTTCTACCACCACCATCAGACCATCTCCTGTTCGCGCTTCGCGCCCACCGCGATGTTTTGGACCGGCGCCGACGACGAGGTCATCGATATCGTCGACCCTGTCACCGCCATCGGCAACGTCGAGTGCTACGCGCCCGACGGCACGCAGCCCAGCGAACTCGAAAAGGGCGGCGTCTACCGCCTCACCGTCGAGTCCGTCACCGGCGGCGGCGGCAACCCCGCCCTCAAGTGGACGATTATCTCTGCGACCGACAACCGCACGACCGTGTCGGCTGGCGGGGCGCTCACCGTCGGGCGCCTCGAAAAGGGCCCTGTCAAGGTCCGCGTCGAATGCGACGCGGCCTCCAAGGACGGCGCCTTCGCCGTCAAGTCCGGCGCCGACGTGCCCGCCTGGCCCGACCGCGCGTCGTCCATTACCGGTCTCACCGTTCTCGGACGATCGATCGGCAAATCCTTCACACCCGAAACCAAAGAGTACACTGTCACGCGGGCTAAGAAGGACGAGCTGATCAAGGAGGCGGCGAACAACACGTTCCCGCATGGGCGGATGCTCGATTACACAGTCGAAACCGCCAACGGTGAAAACGGCGCTTACAAAGTGACCATCACCGTCACAGGAGCCGACGGCGTCTCCTACGGCCCCTACGTCGTCACTGTCAAGTAGGAGCCCCTGAGGGGCGCCGGTTTCTTCCTTTCTCTCCCGGCGCCCCTCCCAATATACGCAAGGAGGTGTGCGCACATGCCGAGTGTCAGCGAATGGTCTGCCGGGGCCGAAGTCACACTCACCAAAGTGGCGTGGGACTCCACGTATCGGGACATCGTCCAGTGGCGCGACTACGCGCACAGGGCATCGTACATCGACCGGCCCGACGCACACCACCTCACGCTGAAGAACGCGCAGACTATCGACTACGGTTCACAAGTCGTCTTAGACGAGCCGTTCTCCACGTGCGTCCAATACAACTACGTACGGGTCGTCAACCCGAAGATATCGAAGCTGCACCCCGACAAGGAGCGGCCCACAGTCTTCTACTATTTCATCCAAGACGTCGTCCGGGTCGCCCCCGACGCCACACTGCTGTCCGTCCAGCTGGACGTATGGACCACCTACTGCGGAAACGTCAGACTGCGCAACGCCTTCGTCGTCCAAGGCCACCTGCCGGTGGCCGCCACATGGAGAGGCCGCCAGCATGACGTCCTCCGTGAGGCGGAGGGCCTCGATCTAGGCTCCGACTACATGGTGCGCTACAGCGAACGCTACAATGTGGCGACGCTCGCGAACTGCAGCATCATGCTCGTCTCTTCCACTGACTTTTCCTCCGACCCGGGCGATACCACCAACCCCAGTTTGAAAACTGCGAAAGGCTCCGCCTTCGAAGGTCTGCCCAATGGGTGTGACATCATCCTCGTTCGCGACATCAGTACGTTCGAGTTCTTCGCCACCGCCATGTCGCCCTTCCCGTGGGTCGCGCAGGGCGTCCAGATGATCGTGGTGCTTCCGACGCCTGACGACATGTTCGACCGGATCATCGGCTCCCACAACACGGACAACGTCCACGACAAGTTCCGGCAGGGCGTAGACCCGAACGCAATCAAGATCATCCGATCCCGCAAGTCGGGTCATGAAGGCGACGTCATGTGGGGCCGTGACCAGACGTTCTTCAACGGCGGCGCCTTGGAGCTACTCGATAAGGCGAGGCTCGCCGACTGGCAGCGCAACTACACGAAGCTCGTCACATCGCCTTACCTGTTCATCGAACTCACGAACTACCAAGGCCAGTCGATGGCTGTGCGCCCCGAATACCTGCCGGGCGGCGGGAGAGTCACGCTGTCCCGTCTGCAGCACTTCTCCCCGCCCGGGCCCCGTGTGGTGGTGTGGCTGCGCGACTACCTGTCGGAAGACAACGCCACCGGCAACCCGCTGTCGAACTCGTTCCTCGACGGTTCACTGTTCTTCACAAACTTCCCGATGTTCTCCGTCCCCAACAACTCGGGCCTCAACGCCCTGGCTTCTCAGGCGCACAGCATAGCGTTCGCCTACCAGTCCGCCGACTGGTCTCAGCAAAAGGCGCTGCAGGGCAACCAGGTCGCCTACGACCAGGCCTCTTACGCGATCGGCACGGCACGGCAGTCCATGGTTGCGTCCAACACGGCCAGAGGCGCCCAGACAGCCCTGTCGAACGCGGCCAGATCCCAGTCGACGGCGATCACCAACGACGCCGCGTGGGGCCACACGCAGAACAGCATGATACAGCAGGGCGTCTCCGGCGGCATGGGCGCCATCGGCAGCCTTCTGTCGGGGGACATCGGTGGCGCCGTCAAAGGCGTCGTCGGCACCGGCATGGGCGTCTACATGGCTAACTCGAATTACAACATCGACGCCAACGCGAGGAACGCGCAGACCGACCTGGCTAACTCCACTGCCTCCCAGTCGACTGCTATCACCAACAACCTGGCGGCGAAGCTCACAGGACTGCAGAACGCACAGGCCGCCTACAACAGGGACACCAACAAAGAGTACGCCGATATGGTGGCGAAGGGCGACTACTCGAATACCCTGGCCGGCCTGAAAGCGAAGATACAGGACACGAAGATGACGCAGCCGTCTATCTCCGGGCAGATAGGAGGCGACGCTTTCATGCTCGCCACCACCGGGTGGATGGTGGATGTGCGGCTCAAGACACCGCACAGGGGTGCGATCCAGGCCGTCGCCGAACACTTCGCGAGGTTCGGCTACCGCTGCAACCGCACCGTCGACATGTCCGCATACAACCTGACGCTCATGTCCCACTTCACATATTGGAAACTGGCGGACTGCCGGATCGACGCCCCGTCCGTGCCGCAGATGCACGCCGAGACGATCCGCGGCATATTCGAGAAGGGCGTCACCGTGTGGGACGAACCGAAGGAGATAACCGAAATGCACCTGTTCGACAACGGCCCGAAGGAAGTGGTGCAGCTGTAATGCCGAGCACGAAGGGTCTGACAAACGGCGATTTGATCGGCGGTGTGGAGCCGTCCAGGGCGAACGACGGCCGCTTCCGCCCCAATAGGGCGAAGGCCATGCGCGGCGGCGAGTTCATGCTCTACCAGAATATGCTCTGGGGCCTGGCCGAAGCGCGGTTCGTATGGGACGGCCTGCCCGAAACGGTCAACGAGCGCTACTTAGAGCGTGTGCTGCACAGGCACGGTCTCGCGGTCTTCTTCGAAGACCCGCGCCTGCATGCCTTCTTCGCGCTGCACGCCGCGGGCACCGGCGACGTGGACGTATACGGGGACCCGAAGACGTTCCGCGTGACCGGCAACCGGTACATCAACCGGGAGATATCGTCGAAGGACTGCGTCCCGATTTGGACGAACAGAAACAGGGTCAACGATCAGTGGGTCGTCAACTACTACGCGGCCGCCCTGGCGGAGGCCGCCGAGACGGTGCGCGTCAACGCCCTCAACTCGCGCAGTCCGATGATCCTGGCGCTCAGCCAGGAACAACGACTGGCTGGGGAGAACTTCTACCGGCAGGTGGCCGAAGGACAACCGGTGATCTTCACTGTCAAAGACGACATGGGCAGGGGTTTGGCCGAGTCGGTGCAGGCGCTGGACAACAGGCAGTCACCGAACGCGATATCGGATGCGATCCGCGTCAAGAAAGATATATGGGACGACGCGATGCTCGCACTCGGTATCCAATGCGCCCCGCCGGACAAGAAAGAACGGCTTGTCGACGACGAGGTGGAGGCGATTCAGGGCCAGACCGCAGCGTTCCGCGGCGTGGCGATCGGCGCCCGCCAGGAAGCCGCGGACGCCATCAATGAGCGGTACGGCCTGAACGTGTCCGTGCATTGGCGGCACAGCCGGGAACAGGTGCGCGGCATCAACGATTTGGGGGAGGGCTTCGATGGCTGACTTCACAATAGAACTACGGGATGTGTGCGCCCGATACAATGACGCCGAGCTCGGCTTGGAGGCGTACCCGATCTTCGACGAAGCCTACAGGCCGCATCTGAACAAGCTGATCAAAGACCACTACTGGTTCAGGGAGACCGCCTACGAGACGGTCGCCATGTTCGCACATCAGCTGCGGCACCGGTTGGAGCTGGTCATGCCCTACTACAACCAGCTGTATGAGTCGGCGCGGATCAAGTTCGACCCGCTGTCCACCATGGACGTCTCATCTGTCTCCGACGGCACGCATACGTCGTCGTCTAGCAATGAGGGATCGGGGACGACGAAGAACCGGACCTCCGGCGCCTCCGAGTCGGACTCGCGGGATATGCGCTATCCGGACACGGCGATCAACCAGCACGGCGACTACGCGGTGACCGGCACGAAGTCGGGCGGCCGAACGGAGGGCGCCTCTGAAACGGACAACACGTCGAAGTCCAGTGCGAAGGGCGACGAGACGACGCACGCCACGTCGCACTCGACGGGCAGGTCCCAGTCGGCGTCGTCGCTGATCATGGAGTACAGGGCGAGCCTGATCAACGTCGACCGCATGGTGATCGGGGAACTCGCCGACTTGTTCTTCAGCCTTTGGACGTCCAACGATAACTATGTCGGGGGCGATTCATACATGGGTTTCGGCGCCATGTGGGGCTGGGGGTATTGGATTTAGTGAAGGAGACCGCATGCCTATAAACAACGTCCCGTTCTTCGATCTGCAGAACACTCCGCTGACGAATATCACGCCTTTTGCGGAGCGCGAAGCGTACTCTTACCAAGAGGTACTGGAAGACCTGATCCAGAACTATAAGCGGATCATTGACACGGTTAATAAGGTCGTGGCGCTCGCAAACGACATCGACGCACGCCTGATCGATCTTGAATCCCGGCTGCGTAAAGAGACGGACGACAAGATCGCCCGGGCGATCGACGAGCTCTACCGGCGCCTGGCGCAGCGCGGCGCTAAGGACATGATCGTCCACGACCCGGTGTGGGGGCGCACAGATCGAACCGTCTCGGAGGCGCTGGCAGTCCTCTACGACAATGTGCGCACACACGCCAGGTTCGCTAAGGGCGCCGATGACATCGGGGCGACGGCTCAGGCGCTGGACGAGGCCAACTGGACAGCCCGCCAATGGGACCTGGACCCCGAATACAAGACCGACCACGCTACTCGCTGACCTAACGACCTTAAGGAGAACAGACTATGGCGAGCACTAACAAGACGGAGGCGCTGGGCCTCAGCCAGTTCATCGACACCGACAAGCCTACGTGGAGGGGCGACTACAATGGGGACATGCGCAAGCTGGATGTGCGCGCACAGGAGGACACATCCAAGTTCAACAGCATGGAGACCCGGATTAAGCAAGCGGAGACGACGGTGGACGCCGACCACAAGGTGGTCGCGCAGATAGACCAGAAGATCGGCGAGGCCGAGTCTCGGGCGAAGGCCGATGCCGCCGGCCAGGTCGCCAAGTGCTACGACGACCTGTTCGCGAAGGTGAACGACCGGTACACGAAGGCGCAGTCCGACTCCCGCTATATGCTGAAGAATGCCGCTACCCCGGACGTGTGTGCGGTGATCGTCGGCACCTCGAACGTGGTGCAGGGCAAATGGCCGACGCTCATGTGCAAGGCGATGGGCATCGCTGAGAAGAATTTCGCTGTCGGCGGGACGGGCATGACGGACGGTGCCAACAACTTCTCCGTCCAGCTCAACAGGGCGATCGCAGACGGGAGTTTCAGCAACAACGACGTGAGGTACGTCATCATCGCGGACTGCGGCAACGACGCCATGGCCGGAAAGGACGTCTACAACGGCATCGTGAGCCTCTTGACGGACGCCCGGCGGGCCTTCCCGAATGCCCGCGTCGTCGTGTTCTCCGCTGTCTGGGCGTGGAGCAACCTGCACGCGCTCCTGCAGAGCAAGAACGGCTTGGCGAACTGCCTCTCCACCCTTCAGGAGGTGTGCGGCAACTACGGCGCGGAATACGTCGGTACTGAATACTGGTGTTTAGGGTACAGCAAGTATTTCACTGAGGGCGAGATACACCTGAATTCGACGGGTGACACGCGGTTCGCGACGCTCGCGGGCAACTACTTGCAGTACGGCAACGAGCCGGTGCCCGTGTCGCAGAACTACAGGATCGGCCTGTCGGGGGGCGCACAGCACACGGAAACGCCGCTGACGCTGCGCCTGAACGGCGGCATCGTGAGCCTGTCCGGCGTGATTTCGGGCCAGTCCATATCGGTGGGCGCCGATCTCGGCCAGATCCCCGAGTGGGCGGCGCCGCGTGCGGATGTGAACGCTAACGCGAGAGGCGGGGCGTCTGGAACGGAAGACATTCCGTTCCAGGTCCACCCGAATCAACACCTTCAGACGTGGAAGGGCTGGTCGGGCAACCTCAATATCAGCGCTACGTGGTCGGTGCTGTAATCGTTTCGCGTGGAACGAGGGCCCGCCCAGCGGGCGGGCCCTCTTAAGGAGGAGGGGGCGAACGGGGCATGGCATGGGACGCTAAAGCCAAAGCAGTCGCAGTGAAAGCGATCGGCACCGTCGAATCGAACATGCGGTACGACGACATCAACCACAATGATCCGATTACGATTGGGATCGGGCAGTGGTTCGGGGGCCGAGCCTACAACTTGCTCGCTCGCATCAAGCGGGAGGCGCCCGATGAGTATGCGAAGCTGCCTGCCGAGCTGCGCTCCCGGGTAGACGCGAACAACACAGACTGGCCCCACTACTATCTTCCGAACTACATGGATAGCCAAGTCAAGCCGGTGCTGCGCGCCTGCTATAAGATCCAGCAGAAGCAAATGGCCGACGACCTGGAAGGCTACGTGCAGATAGCCCGCAAGTTCGGGTTCGACCCGGACCGGGACGCCCAGTCGATGATCTTCTTCTTCGTCGCCTACCATCAAACCCCGGTGAGGGCGATGAGGATCGCCAATCAGATAGGGCCGGCGACGCTGGACAGGTGGCATGCCGCTGCGCTCAACGAGCCGGTCTTCGGCCGATACCGGAACCGCTACAACACGGCCTACAGCATCATCAAGGCGTGGAACTCGGATGGCGTGGACATCGCGGCGCCGCCGGGGGCGGCGCCGCCGAACCCGACTCAGGGCGACGGCGGCAACGGCGCCCCCGGTGCCAATCAGCCGCTCGCCAACAACGACTCGGCCGGGCAGCTGGCACGGGTGGAGGCGTGGGGGAACGTCATGGTGGCGACGATGGCCGACGGCAAGAGGGTGCAGTGCGCGCCCACCGGGTGGGGCACGTTCGTGGCCGGCCCGGGAGGCGCCGGCACTCCGCCGCCGACCAACGGCGCGCCGGGCGGACAGAACGGCGCGCCGGGCACAGGCGGGGGCGGGGGCCAGTTGGCGCCGGGCACGTCGGAGACACGGCAGAAGCTTGTGTACTGGATGGCGAGCCGCGAGAACAAATTCCGCTACAGCAACGGGGCCGGGCGCCTCGATCCGGACAGGTCGGGCGTCGGCGACTGCAGTTCGACGTGCCGCCGTGCCTACCTGGACGTGTGCGGCATCGACATCGGCGGCAACACGGTCGCGCAATCGGCGAACGGCCACGGCGTGTTCGTGATCAACTGGAACACAGCGAAGAGTATCAGCGCACAGCAGTTGTCGTTGATGAAGCCGGGCGACTTGGTCTTCTACGACTGGGGATCGGGCCGTGCAGGCGTCGACCACGTCGAAATGTACGCCGGCGGGGACTTGACGTGGGGCCACGGAGGCGGCCTGAACGGCACCGTGCCGGGTCCGCATAAGAACAGCCTAAGCAAGTTCATCAGAGATACGAGGGGGATCGGTTGGTGTGTCAAACGGTATATCAACGACTGATGGCGCACAGTTCACCTACTACGACCCGTCCCGGATCCTCTCCTATAACACGCCGTGGTCTTTCGTGACGGGCGCCCGCGGCAGGGGTAAGACGTATGCGTTCAAGAAGCGTGTGATCAAGAAGGCGATCAAAGACGGCGACGAATTCGTCTACCTTCGCCGGTTCAAGGGAGAGGCGGCGACGTTCAAGACGTTCTTCGACGACATCCGCTGGGAGTTCCCCGGCGTCGAACTGTCGGTGAAGGGCAAGGTAGCCTATGCCGGGTCGGGTAAGGGCGCACAGCCCATCGGACAGGTCGTCTACTTGTCGGCGGCGCAGATGCTCAAGTCGGTCTCGCTTAAGAAGGTGAAGCACATCATCTTCGACGAGTTCATCCTTGAGAAGGGCGCCACGCACTACCTGCCGGATGAGGCTGCGATCTTCGAGGGCCTGTATTCGACAGTGGACCGCTGGGACGACCGCGTACGGGTGTACTTCCTGGCGAACGCCTTTTCGCTGACGAATCCTTACTATGTCAAGTACGGGATTGTCCCGGAAGCTGAGTTCACGGTGGAGCCGGGCCCGGACCGATTCTGGGCGGTGCACACGGACAGGAGTGAAGAGTTCGCACAGCAAGTGTCGAAGACGCGCTTCGGGGCGTTCCTGCGACGTCAGGATGATGAGAATTCACGATACATGATCGATTCGACGTTCAGGGATGGGGGCTTGGAGATGGTGGCTGCGAAGCCGCCGTCGGCGATGTATTCGCTGTCCATCGTGGGCGGTTCGAGGCCGTTGTCATTCTGGCTGGGTCGGGAATTGACGGTGTGGTACGTGGCGGAGGGGTTGCCTCGCGACCCTAACCAGTTCACGTTGACGCCGTCGAGGGTGGACGAGACTACGAGGCTACTCACGACGAGCGACTCGTATTTGAAGAACATCCGAGCTGCCTATGCGTCTGGGCGGGTGCGGTTCGATAAGTTAACGACGAGGAACCTGTTCGTTAAGGAGGTATACAAGGGGTTATGACCGAATCGATGTTGACGGGCTTCGGGACGGCGCTGGCGGTAGTGTTACCGCTGGTAGCCGCACTCACCCCGAAGGCCCGTCGCTTCCTCCACTTCGTCGATGACATGATGGGGGAGGAAGAGCGTCCGGGCGCCGAGCGGCGCCCGGGGATACTTGAGCGGCTGACGCTACTTGAGACGAGACTCGACCTGATCGAAAGGAGGTTGAACGCAATTGAGTCATGCGCACGACGTGCGGACGGCCATAGTGGCGTGGATGGCGAAGCATGACGGTGACTTCGGCTACACGAACGACTACCGCCGCAGAGACCCGGAGCGCTACGGCTGGGGGGACTGCAGCTCTACGATAGCGCAGGCCTACCGGCAGTGCGCGGGCGTCGAAATAGGCGAGCGGAGCTTCGACATCGCACGGAACGGCGCAGCTGTGCAGTCGTGTTCCGGCTGGCGCGAGCTGGACGAAGACGCTATGCGCCCGGCCGACATTATTTGCATGGGCTGGCATTCGGGCGCTTTCGCGGGGCGGATAAGCCACGTGGAGCTCTACGCGGGCCCGGGGCTGACGTGGGGACACGGCGGGCCCGGCAGGGGCCCGAGGCTGCACAGGCTGTCGGACCCGCGGTTGACTGGCTCGGCGAATATCATCATGGTCCGGAGGTTCATCCCGGATGACGCGCAGGTAAAGGAGGACGATTTGACACCTGACGAGCACAACATGCTCAGCTGGCTGTACGAGAACATCAAGGTGCCCGGGGAGGGCTTCGGCTACCCCGCGGCATCCCAGAATGCGCTGGGCGACCTGCAGAAGGCCGTGCAGAGCCTTCAAGGCGCCGTGGACGGCGTGAATGCGACGGTGGCGAAGGTGAATGACCTTCTGACGGTGCCGGGCTGGGGCTTCGGATACCCGGCGGCCAGCCACAATGCGCTGGAAGAGGTCGTCGCGAAGCTGAACGACATCCAAGCGGAGGTGAAGAAGAACAATGGCTAAGCACCTGGACATCGACGACGGCGTGACGGCGGATCAGCGGGCTGCGGCGGCGAAAGCCGCGGCTGAGGCTGTGGAGTCGGACGGCCGCCCCGCCGGGGACGGGGACCTCGTGGACACGACGGGGACGACGAAGTGCCTGACGGTCCGGAAGTACCTGTACAGGGCGTTGACGGGGCTGATCCCGGCGGCGACGGCATGCGGCTGGCTGACGGGAGAACAGGCTGCGCTCGTGGCCCCCGCCTTGGCGGGGTTCTTGGGTGTGGCGCTGGCGGCGGCGAATACGCGCTAGATTCGATTCTAAGGGCCTGAAACGGCCCGGGTAGGCAAACCCTACAGGGAAGGCCCCTAGCGAGCTGCTAGGGGCCTTTCTGTGCGCCTGAGGGGTGTCTCAGGCGGCGGGGGTGGGGGACAGGCGGTACTCAGAAGCGAATTCGGAGATACGGGTCATGAGCAGGTGGAAGAAGAAGATCCGCTCATTGCCCCGCGCCTTGACGGGGGCGGCGACCCAGCCGATCATGGCGGCGTTCCAGTCTTGGCCTTCGTAGACGAGGGGTACGACGGCGAGGACGGGCGTATCGTCGCGGAGCGAGTCGGTGACGTAGACGCTGTCATGTGCGATGTGCCAGCCGAAGGTGCCGGCTATCTCGGAGTGGTGGGGGAGGCTCTGGTAGAGGTGCTCGTCCAGGGCTATGAGTGCTGAACTGATCATTTTATCCATCCTGCTACAGTTCCGGTGATAATGAGCGTTGTGAGACATGAGATGAAGGAAAGCGTTGCAGCGCCGAGTTTGATGTTCTTCTCTCGGACGATATCCATGTAGGCGACGTACCAAATCAGCGCGAGCATCGGAATGAAGGTGCATAGGAGGACGACTTTGTGGGGGATCATGCTACTCGCACCCGCCTGCTGCGATGTCGTCGCAGCCGCCTGCACCGGGATCAGTGCCGCGCTGTTCCTTCTGCAGCTCTTTCTCACGGTCGTCGAAGTGGTGGCGGTGGACGGGCGCCTTCTCGGTGTGACGGGGCAGCGCCTTCGTGTAGGCGGGCCGCTTGCTCGGCGTCTCTGCGGGAGCAGGAGAGGGCGTTTCACGGGAAACGGCGGACGGGTCCAAACTGGGGTGGATAGCGGAGGGCGTCGGTGACGCAGGTTGTGTCGCGATGTCTGTAGTGATGTCGGGTGCCGGCTTGGTGGCGGGTACGTCGTTGAGTGTGGCGTAGGTGAGACCGATGCATATGAGGATGGTCCCGACAAGGGAGATAGTGAGGCCTGCACCACGGTGAAGATAGGTGTAGATGAAGGCGGCGAAGAGGTTGACGGCGACGATGGAGAGTGCCGCGTACAGAAGGACGGTCATTTCTTTCGAATCCTTTCTCATTGATGTTCGGCCTGCCCCTCTCTCGGGGCGTGGCACCAGTAT
>ERZ773063.1141-NODE-1141-length-16158-cov-4.136993_pt1 | contig 16158 bp, 18 predicted proteins | sample MGYA00580625_ERZ773063 | MGnify/ENA primary metagenome ERZ773063 (study PRJEB29015, sample SAMEA2738022) | human oral metagenome | biome: human oral; feature: human-associated habitat; material: dental | place: China | collected 2042 ...
TGTCGGGATAGACCTCGTACGCTGTGTGCGTGGAGACTGCTGCGCCGATATAGCGTCGCGCCTCCGCCGTCGCGTCCGTGATTTCCGCCGGGCGTATCTCGTAGGTCGTGTGGATGGTTGGCGCGGAGGCGTAATATAGGGTATCCTCTAGTTCACGCTCAAAAACGTATGTTACAAGCACAGACTGTGGCTTAGGGAATACTTTCCCGCGGGCGATGGCTTCATTCAAACGATTGTCAAACGGATCTTTAACGAGGATATCTATTGTCATGTCCTGGTTGTCGCGGATTTTTATTCTATCGTTGAATAGCTCTTCCCAGGAATCCTGAAGATCCTCGATGCCTCCTTTCCATAAGTTCTTGATGATTCTGCTCTTTAGAAGTACGCGGTATGACTCGTTGTCGAGCACAGGAGACTCCCCACTTTGAGGAATAAAATCAAGCATTCGCTCTTCTCCAACAAACATGCCTAATATGTCTTCCTGTTTTCCACGCGCTATCTCCAAGTCAAACTCATCATCAAGATAAATTCCGGCAGAGAAAATGTCATCCGTATGTCCCAGAAAAGCCGCCATGATGCTCATATACCGGGGTTTATCCCTGTGCTGACTCGTAATTAGGTTAAGGTATGCTTCACTCAACGCGTTCATTACGTTACCTCCACAGTAATCGCCCCCGGGGTAGCTAACGAATGAAACGGGATCGGAAGGTCTGACGGTTTCATTTCATTCCCCTCTCTTCCGACAAGAAGGGCGGTCAACGAAAATTCGGGACGCTCTTTATTTACGATAACATCAGTTATGCTCGGAAGAAGCCCGGTTACACTAACGGGGGCTCCGATGCTTAGAGATCGTAAATAGTGGTCTATATTCCCTTTTATCAGGGCTTCCACAGTGTCCAGATAAGCAGGATTTCGTCGCAGACATACCTTAACATTGACGGTGATGTAGGCAGGTCGAAAAAAACGGATACGATGTTCTATCCCATCTCGATTGACGTAGATGTGCTCTGTAGAGCCGTACGTCCCCCCGCCCGGTCCTTTTCGCAGATATATCTGTCTTGCTACATCTGCATCCAGCCCACCTTCTACGACAGCGGCGATACTGTGTGATGGAATCCCGTTTTCATCGGTCTCGCTTGTATCGTTGTCATACACTCGGTATCGTGTTACCCCCGGCACACTTGCAATTCCGGCGATGGTGCTCTCCAGCATATTCCGACTCGGGATCGCCGTCGAGATTGCCTGACGTCGGCGCAATTCTTCATCTGTCTCAATGGGACGACCCTTGACTGCGGGAACTCTGTTCGTGACCGAGATCCAGCCATACTGCGGGTTACTGATTTTCGTAATCGTACCGACTGGGGCTTCGACTGCGCCGACGTCCTGACAGGTCGCCGTGATTTCGATGGTTTCACGATCAAACTTGACGTTTTTGGGAAGCGCCCACTTCCTCCGCTTCGTATCTTCGACAATTCCCGCAGGGATTGTCGTCCCCGGCATCCCTGTGAGGGTCAGAATACAGGTCGAGCAGGTAGCAATCTTGCGCCGCAGTCCGTTCAGCTTGACGCGGCTCGAGAGCCCTGTGCCGACTGCCGTTTTTACGCTCTGGTTGTTGTAGACGAGCTGAAAGAGCTGAAATGTGTCGTATGTCTTGAGTGCCAATACCGAGATCATCTGATAATCCTGTGAATCATTACCGAGGTAGATGTCCTGACCATAGATTTCCTTGAATTTCGCAATGAGATCGTCCCGTATGTCCGCATACGTCGGCAAATGAACCCCGGCATCGTCAATGTATGGCGCGAAATATGCCATTGCTACACCTCCTCGTCGATTCTGAATGCACCGTATGAACTCTGGATTGCCGCGCGGATCGTCAGCGTCCTGTTTTCGTTATTCCATTCGGGGTCAAAGGACAGAATGGAGAGCACGCCCGGTGTCTGCTGGATACGCTCGCGGATGATCTGCTGCGCCGCCTTGACATCGCGGCTGGCGATGATCTTCTGCCAGTATGGAACGCCGTCCTCGATGTCCTCCCACCACTCGTATACAAGAAGGCGCAGTCGTGTGAGCACTGCCTGTCGTACGGCATCCGCGCCCTCGATGTAGGCGTGCTCGTTGCCGATGGTAAAGTCCCCGTTTTCGTCGAGCACACGGTATCTCATTAACTCACCCCCCTGCCGTTACGTTCGGACTTCCACTCACATGCGTTCCACCAAGCCCGCAGCTCTGACACACGGTTGCGTCCCCAACACGAACGACGGGACGCCCGTTGCAGGTAACAGTGCCGCTGCCGGCAACGCTCGCAAACGTGCCGCCATGCGGACAGTTCGTCGGGCCAGTATCATTCAGTCGATGAAGAGGAAGCCCGTTCACCGTTACGTTCGGACTGGCTGTCCCGCATGTTCCTGTGCGTCCGTGCGGACAGCAGGGCAGTTTCATGTTGCAAGTGCCGCTTGTCGTGTCTCCGATTCTAACCACTGCGGGCATATTCTTTTCCCCCTTATGGGTCGTTCAGTTTAAGGTGCGCACATTTAATGTCAACGACACCTGCCGCACGAATATTGATGTCGCTGCCGCTGATCTCGATGTATGCATCCCCTGCCGCATTGCGCAGTTGTGCCGTACCGCCTGAGTAGCCACCGACAACGCCCGGCTGACTGCGGAATCCGACGATGGCGAAGCCGTCCGAGAGGTCGTGTCTGCGCTTTTCGACCTGATTTTGCACGCCGCCGCTCTGCCACCATGCGTCCATACAGTTGTCGCCGAACACCACGAGGCAGTCGTCACCGGGCTGAATTGGAAGCGTCAGGCAGTAGCCGCCGCCCGAGTACACGAAGAACGGTACATCGGGTAGAATCGGAATCTCCGCCCACTCGAGCACACCGCTGCGATTCATCCGCTCGCGGATCGCAAGCTGGACGGTGCATGTCTGCCGCGCACAATCAACGGAGCGGATGATGCCGGGGGCTGCAACTCGCAAATCCAGCCCGAAGGCATCCAGCTCGCGCTTGCCCTGCTCGATCTCCTCCGTGAGACGCTCTGATACTTTCAGCACATTATCACCTCATTTCATTGTCTGCCCTGCACCGTCGACGGCGGTCAAAAGACCCATACGACCGTTGCGGCTGACACCGATGACCTCGGTCGTCCATTCATCGCCCCATGTATCGCCCTTATGTTCAACAGAAAACACCTGATACTCACCATCTTTATCGAATTGCTCTTTCTGTGGCAGCTGGTCACTTTTCTGCTGTCCGCTGCCAAGGTCAATCTGCACGGCTTGCCGCTGAATCAGCTCGTTATCAATCTTTATCATGGAGCGCAGCTTTACCCGCGCGTCGAGGAGCATCTTGATCTGAATGCCCTGGTCTGTGTAGATGGGCGTTCCGACCATCCCTGTCATAGGCGTGAGGACGATCACACGATCCTCAGGGATTTCCTGCTCGACAGTCTCGACCGTGAGCTTGCCGTCCTCCCCCTCCCAGTAGGCGGCATCATTCCATGTGCATATATCGCGCAGATACTTTGCGGGCGTTCCAAAGAGTACCTTTCCACGCGGGAGTGTCTGTTCCGGCAGTTCCTCCGACACATCACCGACCTCGATTTTCTCATCCGCTTGCTCTGCGATGGCATTCACTACGTCGCGTGGTGTACTGCCCGCTGCGACGGTGCTGCGGACGTGGTTGACAAAGAGGCTCTTCATCCCTTTGAGTGCAACGATCTCAAGGCGATAGTCTGTGCCGTTCTCGCGGTTGCGGAATACCTGAACGATGTCCCCTGTGAAAATCTCGCCGTACTGCCCCTCCTCGTAGCCGCCAAAGATGGAAATCTGAAAGCCCTCCTCGATGACCTCCTTCTCACTTGCAGCGTTCATGTTGTAGACGACAAGCGTTCCGATCTGCACGGCGGTCTCGGTCGTCGCCTTGGTCTGAAACTCACATTTGAGAAGGGATACGTCCATCTCTGTGTCATGCTCGAGATCGAACTCATCGGTTTGGTTGCCCTCCTCATCCTTTTGGTAGGCGGGCTTATAGATGGTGATTTTCCATTTGCGCCCATAGAGCCGCCCTTTGCGTGTTCCTCCCTCATCTTTCTTTTCATCACTTCCGTTGGATTCTTCCACCTTCTTCTCATCGGCGTTATTCGTCTCCGCCATCGCTGTCCCCCCAGATGATGTACCAGTCCGATTCCAGTGTTGTTTCGCTCGGCCACTGCTCCATCACGCGGCTGCGCGGCACAATCCATGCACTGCCGATACCGAGGTAGCCGACCTGCTCGAGGATGTTCTGCCCAGGCACGAGTGGAAGCCCCGCATAAACACATTTCTCATTCTTGTAAATGTCAACGATCCAGTATTTGGCGAGGTCATTGAATGTCATGCGAAATTTAATGAGTGTGTTCCCTCCATCAATCGGTACTTTCGCGCTGAATTTACGCTGTGGGATTGCCTGAAATGGAACAATGCAAAACACAGAACACACCTCCTATGAAAGAACTGTCTCAACCACATCACCGATGGCGCGTGCTGCAGTCTTGTTGACATCCTCGCCCGTCTGCACGGGGACTTGCCCCCCAGAGGATTCCTCGACCGATGCCGATGCACGTGCGCTGACTTCTGTCTCTGCAACAGAGGCAAAAATAATTTCCCGCAGACGTACCGTGCAGCGCAGACCGTGAAGCGTATTCACGTCATCGGGCGCGGACAGTTCCTCTATAATCATATTGTTGTAGGTCTGCAGCCGTGTTTCGACCGTAATCGGGACGCGTGAAAGCTGCATAGAACGCAGACTTTTCCATGCCGCAATGGAGCGGTTTTCCCCTGGTGTCGTCAGAATGTCAGGCATCTTGGGCAGCCCCTTGAAGTTGCTGTACCAATCGTAAATCTTTTTAACAATCGGCGCAGACTTCAGTAAGGTATCAACCACGGGCATGACTGCCTGTTGAATCTTGCTGCCGATGATAGGAATGCTTGTGACCTTTTGCAGCACACCGCCGATGGCAGGGGGCAGATTCATATAGCTCTCCGCCGTGGTGTCGGTCATCATGATCTCGATGGTGAGTTCGGCAGGTTCGATGATGGCGTGGTCGGTCATCGTGACACCCGTCTGCACAGGGTAGTTCGTCGGGCGCACGCGGCTGACATGCTCCGTGCGCATAATGCCGTCGAAGTGCATTCCTCCGATCGGCCAGCCCGGCGTGCTGAACAGGAATTGCTCCATGTTCTTGTAGCCGCTGAGAAAGTTCGCGATCTCGTAGTGTCCCGTGAGCTTGCCGACCTCCGCGCCGATCTTCATCCAGTCAGGCTTCTCTTTTCCTGTCAAAAGGTCAGCAAAATAGTTTATGCCGTCAATCGACAGCCCGTGTTTGACACCCAATCCATCACCTCCCTAAATCATGACGGGTGCTCCCGTCATCGTACGGCTACGCAGAATGTGCGCCCCCTGTTTTTCGAGCAGTGTCATGGTCTCACGACCGACGTTCTTTCCAATCTCCGCCGCGCTCTTGTTCGTGCCGTTCACCGTAACGCCACCGACGTTGACCTGATATACAATGCTCCCTGCTTCTCCGCTGCGTTCCTGTGTGGGTGGCGGTGTCCCTGCCATCAATCCTTGATAGAGGAATGGATCGACACTGTATTTGCTTGTTGCGGCAACTTCCAGATACGGACGCACGGTCTCCTCAACGCCATCTTTCATTGCCGCGTATGCACGGCTCAGAGCACTGAGAAAATCCAGCCCGACCTGCGGCTCTCTCTCCTGTGCTCCTTGCAGAACCGGTCGGAGTTCGTCGTCCTGCCACAGGGGCGAGGGGGCGTTCTTTTCTCCATTCATCACAGGATCATGGTCTGGTCGCGTTGTGGCTCGGATAACTTCCTTTATCACCGTCAGAATACCGTCAAGTATTCCTATAGGCTCGGAGTTGTTTCCTTCCTCCCTCTGCGGGTCAGCATTCGGAAGCAACACCGACGAAGGCTCTGTATCACATCCATCCGCCAGTATCGGAAGATGTTTCGATGGTGCTGCCTCGCGGATAATCTCACTCATCGCCGTCAGAATACCGTCAAGTATTCCTATGGGTTCAGTGTTGTTTCCCTCCTTCCTCTGCGGGTCAATATGTGGGAATAAATTCGGTAAAGGATTTGCATTGCCGCCATCTTTCCCCCTCGGAAGAGCTTCCATACATGCGCGGATAGCCGCACAAACACTCTCATGAATTGTCGAGCATAAAGTGCTCAGCACGCCGATGAGTTCACGGCTGATTGGTCGTGGCTCTTCCTGCACACGCGGCAGAACGGTAAGGCGTGGATCGTCACTTGGGAGAGGAAGCACTTCTTGCGCGTCCATGCGCACCGATTTGTCTCCATTCCATGCGAGTGGTTCGATGTGGTACTCGCCCCTTGCAGCTGTCGGGACGTAGGAGTTGAGTGCTTTGCCGAGGTCTTTTTTGATTGCAGAAAACGCATCGTAGATCGGAGCAAACGCAGGATTCAGTCGTATGCTCGCTTCGACTGCATTAGACAGTACGTCAAGCGGGCTGTCCTGTTTCTCTTCCTGTGGTTGGGTATCCAGACTTGGCTGAGAGGTGTATCCTGCGACCTGCAGAGGCGTTGTGTCCGTGCGCGGAGGGGATTCCTCTGCATGTTCGGTGTTTGTACCGCTATATGCGGGTGTGGTCGTGCTATGTTCTTCCTCAAGCCCTCCCCAATCTGCGATAATCTTCTTCATTCGCTCCACAACGGAGTCCGCATATTCATTGATGGATGGATACTCATTCCCATTGTAGTACTGTGGCGCATTTTTCGCTGCCTCGGAATAATCCACTGCACCGGGACCGCCATACCACGCGATTGCTACATCACGCCAGTTCCCGAACTGGTTGTAGTACTCAAGCATTTTGTGGCGGGCAACAATGTTTTGATTCTCCTGCGTCATTGGCGCGTCTGCACCGATTCCCGCATTCTCTGCCCATGACGGCCAGTTTTCGGGCATAATCTGAAATGCTCCAGAAGCACCGGAATCCGTGTTTACAGAATCATAATTACCGCCCGATTCCTGTCCGCTGATTGCCAGCATAGCAGCATCCACGGCTTTTTTGCTTGTACCGAATTTTCCATCGGTACCACCGCCCTTGACATCCTCTCCCTTGATGATCTGCCATGCCTTTTTGAAATCGCCGTCTTTCAGTGCGAGCAGTGCCCGCCCGAATTTACCGACCTTCTCAATCGCTGCGTCAACCATCTTTCCCATCTCCTCCCAGAACAGGCGGAAGGGCTTACTGTCCCGCATGAAGGAGAGGAGTTCGCTGAACAGCTTGATTGCCCGCGATACTGCTCGTATCAGTCCTGTGAACACAGTGAGCACGGCACGGATGGCGTCGCGGAACGTGTAGACGTGATTCGTCTTGCCCATCTCGCCGAACAGCCCGCGAAATGCGATATTGATGAGGTCAAGGACGACGTTAAAGAGTTCAAGCAAGACTGCCGTGAGTTCTGCGATAGCGTCGATGAAGTCACGGTATTCCTCGGTCTTTCTGACCTCATCCGTAAGATCAGCAATCCCTCCAATGACAAGGGCGACTGCATGGATAAGTTTTACAACCATTCCCCAGAGGAGTTCGACGGATTTTCCGAGTCCGTCCAATGCACCGTGCTTTTCAGCGGCTTCATAGAACATCTGAAGACTGTCAATCAGTCCTCCACCGATGCTCATGGTGAGATGCCAGATTGCTTTCCCGAGCTCCCCAAGAACACCGAGGAAATCCAGCAGTCCGTCGGAGTTTCCAACGCGTTCGAGGAGATGCCCGATACTGCGTGCAAATGCCAGCGTCCTGTCTTTCGCCGTGCCGCAGAGGTCAATGAACCGCTCCCAGAATGGCAATGCCTCTTCCTTGAACGCCTCCCACTTGACCTTTGCCGTGTCGATGTACTCGTTCAGCTTGTCCCAGTACTTACCAAATGCAGACTGCTTGCCCTCCATGTGCCCGTAGTAGTCGTCGATGAGGAGAAGCAAAGATCCGACAAGCAGGAGCATGCGGGTCAGTGGATTCGCTCTCAGAACGAGCGTCAGCCCCGCAAGTGCCGCCGCCGCAATCTTCACACCGCGTGGAAAGCTCTCCCACACACCCCAGAGGGCTTTTCCGATATCGACAATGAGCGTCAAGAAATGCCGCCCTACGTTGATAATATAAACAAGCATCCGGGCGGCTTTCTCCGTCCAGACGCTCATGTTCTTTACGAACATATCGTTAAAACTGCGGAACTTCTCACGCGCCTCTGAGAGAGGACGGTTCAGGTACTTCATGAGATAGTACCCGACCCACGTCATTGCGTAACTGACCTCTTGCTTGAGCCGTGTAAACTCAAACGTGAGATCGCGAAAGTTCTTCATCGTCTCAGCGAAGTCCCCGCCGATCTGCATCTTGCGCCCGTCTGCGGTGAGCTTCTCGAAACGTCCCATCAGCTCGGGTGTCAGCATAATATCCTGGATGGATTCACCGAGGGCATCCGTCGCCGACTTCATCGCCCATGCGGCATCCTTGCCGACCATCATCTGACGTGACAGCTTCTCCATCGCGATGTCCTGCGTAGCGGCAGACTTCATCAATCCGAACACAGACGCGGTCACCCCTGTGATCGCTGTCCCGATCATCGCCGAGGCGCGGACGAAGTTTCGTGCCATGTTCCCCGTCGCCGCCTCGACCGTATGGTCGAGGCGGTTGATGGTTGCCTCCGCCTGAGCGAAGCCAGGCCGATCCAGACGCACACCCAGCCCGACAAGGTATTCCTGTATCAGCTCACCGATCATATATTGTTCACCTCCCTCTGTGCCTCTTCATATTCACGCGCACGCCACCGATTCTCTCCCTCCACGATCATGATCTCATGGATGTCGAGGAGATCGCCGAAGGTATACGTCCCGTCCCACAGTTCGTGCTGCTGCCACTTCCCTGCGATGACGGGCGCATACACCCACGCATTTACGTTGCGGTACTGGCAAAGCTCAAACTCTGGAGGCCGGCTTTCAACTCCTTCAAGCCGTCTCCGGTGAAAAAACCCGCGATGTTAAAGACAAGCGCGTGGATCGTCAGGAGAATAACGAGCATCGCGTTATCCTCGATGTCCGCAACACCCCAGCTGCCGTTCTCATTGAAGAGCGGTGCGGTTCGGGCGGGCAGTACCTCGCCGACGACCGAGAGTACGTCGCGCTGAAAGGCGATAAACTCCCCCTTGCTCATCAGTGCACGGCTCGGCAGGGAGACGGCTGCGTCTCCCCCGTCTGCCTTGACGGCGTTCATCACCTTTGCCTCCATGCCCATAGGAAGCATTTTCTCCATCAGAGTGAAGGCGATGTAGCTTCCCGTGAATGCATCAAAGGAGCGGATTTCAAACTTCCGCCCCTGAATCTCGACGATCTTCTTTGTTTCCCGTTTCATGTCCTACCTCCGATTACATCTGAATGCGCTGAATGTCCTTAAAGAGGAGCTGCCACGCGACGCGCTGTCCTTGGCTCTGCAGCGGCTCATCCGGCTCTTTGACAAACGAGCCGCCCGTGCAGTAGTAGGTCTTGCCCATCTTGGGTGCTTCAATCGTGATGGAGATTGTCGTCCATGCCGACGTGTCTGCTTGCCAGCAGTAGTTGAACATCCCCTGCATGAACTTGTGCAAGGAGCTGGTCTGCTGCGCGTTGAGTGTGACGTTGCCGTTGTTGCCCGCGATCTTACTTGCCATGATCGAGCCGTCGGCGGCGACATCGTGCACCGTGCGGTCGGTAATCTTTGAAATGCTGACATCTCCGATACCCTCATCTTGAATCGAGTACGAGCCGTAGCCGGGGCAGCTGATTGTCGCATTGATATCGGTGAATGAATAGGTGCTGTGTTTTGGCATTCTTTCTTCTCCCTCCTTTTAGCGGTTGACATCCACTTGGATGGTGACGTGGTGAATCGCACCCGCGAGCTTCAGTGACACGTAGATCGGCGGAGCGTTGCGCGCATCGCGCTCCGCCTGTGCCTGATCGCTCATCGGCTCGCTCTGGATAAGGTAGCCGCCCGGCAGAACCTGTCCGTATTCGAGTGCCATCAGCTCCTCGCCCTTCCAGACGCCCTCCTGAATGAAGCCGACGCGGTTCATGTCGTCACAGACCTCCTTGACCGCCGCCTTGATGCGCCCCATGCCTGCCTCAGTCTGCGGCACTTTGTTCGACTTCACGAGCAAATCCATAATTCCGAGCTGCATGTCGTTCTTGAACTTGTCGAGGTAGATGATCTCGTCGAACCACGAGCCGTCGCCGACACGCCCTTCCTCGAACACATCATAGTAGTTCCCACGGTTGATGTAGACGTTGCCGTTGTTCTTCTTGATGTTATTCAGGTCATTCGACGTGAACGTCTGCATGTAGTTCTCCGCCTGTACGCCGACCTCGCGCTTGTATGCGAGCGTGAATGCGCTATTGATGGTGGACGCGCTCATTGCGCCCATCGCCCAGCCGATTGCGGCGCAGATAGCGTCCTTATGCGACGTGGAATACTGCCCGATGATGCGGCGGTATCCCTTGCTCTTGATCGTGCCGAAGATGCCGCCGTCCGCCGCCTTTGCCTTGTTGTCTGCTGTCGTAAAGGCAAACATGGTAGATGGCGTGCACGCCTCGATAAACTCTTGCACCTCGAGCAGCTGCGTGTCGGTCATGTCGCCGCAGTAGATACCGACGTACCACTCCGAATCCTCCTGACGGCATGCCTGAATCGTCTTGATTGGTGTCTCCTTGTTGGCGATCTTGCCAATCGCAACGAGCGGCGGCTTCTTGCTCTGTCCGAAGATGAGCGCAGCCGCCTTATACAGGCGATCCTCTGTCGTGAAGCCAGCCTGAAGCATAGATGTCAGGCTGTCGTAGGTCACGATGCGCTTGTCAGCAAAGTCCGCGACTGTACCTACATCCCCCATGAGCAGGGCGAGGTTGAACTTATTGCGTGCCGGTGACATTGCCGCCAGATTGACGACGATGTTGACCACGGGGTCAAGCGGCAGCACGTTTTTGAGTGCCATATATTTTTCCTCCTTTATGGAATTACCCGCCCGCCGATAGCGACGCGTTCAATGCGTCCGACGTTTTCTGGGGCGAGGCAATAGAGTTCATTGAAACGCAGAGCGATGTCCCACCTGTCCCACCATTTCCCTGCGAAAAGCTCAGGGACTCGCGTGCAGGTCGGCAGATTCGGGACGATGAACACATCTTTCTGCGCGAGATTCCTGCGTATTGGCTCGTAAAAGAAGCCGTCCTTCAGGAGATTTGCGATCTCGTACGACCTGCGCCCGTAGGCGGTCGCCTGTAAATCCCACACGCGCGTGCGTGCGGTATCGCGGTAGACGGTCTCATCCTCTGCGCGGTACAGACTGTCTCGCTGTTTGGCGTAGTCATCGTCTGCCTCGGAGAGATACAGAAAGAGAATGTCATCGCTGATCTTCCAGTCGGGCGCACCACTCTCGGGGTATCTCCAGCGAATGAACTTGTCTGGATTCTTGATGATGTTCGCCGTGATTGCGGCGACCTCACCCCAGAAAAACCCTTGTAATTCTGCGTAGGTCATTCCTCCTCCTCTCCCATGCGTGCCCCGATTGCCTTGTAGTAGCCGTTCGCAGCGTAGTCGAAGGTCTGAATCAGCTTGTACCGTACGCCCTTCCACACGCACACATCCGAGGTCTTCTGCGTGTCCGACACGTCGAGGCTGACTTCATCTGTGATAAAGGTCTTCATGCCGTTCACGCGGTCGGCGGTGTCCAGCAGCTCGAGGTCTTTGCTCGAAGACGGCTGCACAATGCCCTCGACGATGACCGCCGTCGTTTTCTTTTGCAGCTCGCCGCGCACCCACTCTGCCGTGCTCTGCTTGATGACTGTGAACGTGGTACAGAAATCGGGATCATGGACGATCTCCGATACATTGATTGCCATGCGATCACCCCATATCTCGGATGACGTAGGTGATGGACTTGCGCATCTCGCCTGTGTCAATGAGCGGGCGGTCGCTGCCCTTCTCCCTAATTGTTCGCTGTGAGTTCGGCGTCCACTTATTCTTTGGATTCTCAAACCATCCGCGTGCAGCGTTCTGCGCGACCATCCCTGCAAGCTCCAGTCCGCGCTCCGCCCCTGTCATGTCTCCGTTCATCGCAGCACGGTACGCTCCTGCGATCTGTTTGCCGATCGCTTCCTTGCTATCCCTGATGGCAGGTTCAAGCACAGGGCGCGGCGGTATGGCATAAGCAGGACTGCCATGCGTCTGCACGTAGAGACTGTGCGCTGCGCTGTAGAGCATCCCTGCATCGATGCTTTTCTGCATCTCTGCACGCATGACAGGTGCGCGTACGCCGTGCGTGTGGACGTAGAGCAGTTCGGCGTTGTTCACCATGTCGCCGCCAGGACGCTGCGCCTCCTCCTGTGGAATGCCGATGAGGACTTCCTTTTTCGTCAGGGCTTGCACCTTGCTGACCATCGCCGTGAATCCCTTCCCCATCTTCGTGACGGTCGCCGTGCCTGTCACCATACGACCATTCCCCCGACGGCATACATCCGCGCGAGTGTGACGAACTGCTGTCCGTATGCGGTCAGCTTGTACGTTCCCCATCCAGCGAAATCCTCATTGATGCTGCCGAAATCATAAGACACAGAAATATCGCCCGCACTCTTGGAGCTCTGCAGCCCCTTCGCCAGCCCTGCCGTGATTTTCTTCTGCACGGTATCGTCCGCCTTTGCCGCCGTCTGCAGGTAGAGCGTCAGCCAGTGCGCGATGTAGAGACCCATGCAGATTTCCCATGCGTCGTGGTAACGTGCCTTGTGGATGGAAGACTGCGCCATGTTGACCCATGCCTTGATCATCACCTCAGGCACAGTGCCTCCGCAAAACTGCGGATAAGCGGCGAGAAAATCATCGACCGTGTATTCTGGGTTGTCCCCTGTGCGGATGTTCGACGCGGCAGCGATAATCCCGAACACATCTACATCTGCATACATCATGGCTTATTCCTTCTTGTCCGTGTCTTTAGGCGGCTTCTCTTCCTTCATCTCGCCGGCGACCTCGATCACACCATCTGCGAGCGCCCATCCGTACATGGGGTCTTTCTCGACCCAGTCGGGGAGCGTGGAGAATGCGTACGGCTCTGCCGTCACAATCTCCTGCGTCTCGGGATTGCGGAATCCGATTCTCTGCTTTGCCACGAGTTTAATCATGCTGCGTCTCCTCTCAGATGCCGTCGCGGTAGATGAACGGCTCGAAGTAGTGAATTTTGACCTGTCCAACGTTCGCCATGTAGAGGCTGTCGTAGGACGCTGTGCCGACGTTCGGCTGCGTCATGACGCGGCTCATCGGTACGGGCACATCCATTCCGACAAAGCGACGCTGATTGACGTAGGCAACCATGCGGTTCTTCTTGCCGACACCCGCGCCGATACAGAAGCGGCACTCAGCGATCACGAGGTCAACGCCCTTTGCCTTTGCGATGTTGTGATCGACGAGGTACTGCATGATGGAGACAGGCGTCGGGTAACCATTGACGCTCACCATCGTGCGGTTGATGTACGCGAAATTTGCAGGGTCGATGAGGATGTGGTTTGGGATGGCACTGTTGTCGTACTGCGCCCCCGTCCAGCCTGCGATGATCGCCTCGTCGATGTCGTTCAGGATTTCGGTCGGTGTCTTGTGCGCCCAGTCAGTCTGACCGCTTGCACCCGCCGTGACCGCCGTCGCCGTGATCTGCTTGTCGTTGAGCAGCCCCGTCGTCCCGTACGCCTCCTGTCCGAGGTAGGTGTTGATGTCCATGTACTTGTCGTAGTCGAGGCGGATGCCGTCATTGTAGATGTCCTCAATGCTGCGCCCTGTGACCGCACCGCGCAGCTGATCCTGAATCTTGATGGACATGGAGACCTCGTACGGGAGCACCTTGTAGAGGTCTTTAGAGAGATCTGCCTGAATCCGACGTACGGCGTTCTGGATGCCGCCAACGCCATCCGCCTGACCGCCCGTGACGCTGTACTCGACGTTGAACGCCGACGTTGCCTCAACCCATCCGCCACCGCTCTCAATCTCGATGTCGCGCGGATAGGTCGTACTGGTCAGCGGCTCACGAAGGAGCGGGTCGAGCTTTTCCAGCTCGCTCTCGAGGAACGCAAGCCCGCTCGATACGGCTGCCGCATCCATTGTCAGCATAGACGTTCCACCGCGCTGCGGCGGAGACGGAAGGTTATACTGTTTCTTCATCTCTCTGTGTCTCCTCTCTCTTACACACCCTGCCGCGTGATGATCGTGAGCTCTGCGACGCTACGTGCATCCGCTCCGCTCGACCACTTCACGCCCTTGAGCTCGACGCAGTTTCCTGTCTCATTCGCTGCACCGAGATCGCCGACCTTTGCCCCAGCGGGGCTTGTGCCGCCGACCACCTTTGTGCGGACGTAGACCTTCGCACCGACCTTTGCCGTGCCCCATGCGCACGTTGCGGAAATGCCGCCACGCTGAAGCACGTCGCACGGCTCGCCCGCAGTGTAGTAGCCAAAATTCTGGTAGGGGTACACCTTCGCCGACTTGACCTTGCGCATGGCGATTCCTGCGAAGTCCTCAGCGGTGTTCGTCGCACCGAAAAGCGCGACCGATCCGTCGTCTTTCTGGATGACGGGTGCGCCGAATGGGATGTCTGCCGCACCTGCGGCAACAGGGCGCGTGCGGCTGACCTCATCACCCTGACGGGATGCCTGCCCCGGATAGCCATATGTCATGTTGATTCCGATGGTTGTTCCCGGCATTTACTTCTCCTCCTTCTTGCAGTGCGGATTGCGCTTGCGGCAGTTCTCGCCGAACGCACGCATGGACTGTGCCAATGCTGCGGCATCTGCCGTCTTGCGCCGATGTGATAATGCACCATAACCGCCCGCGAGCGGCTGTGTGTCCCGCGTGCGCATTGCCTTCTTGAGCGTGCGCGAGAGCGCGTCTGCTGCGCGTCTCTGCTGCCCTGTGGGCATTGTGGCGATGAACGGGCGCATGGTGCGGATCACTGACAGTGCGAGTGCCCTGTCCGCCGTGGGTGCGGGCTGTGGGTCGTCCGCAGGGGTTTCCTCCGGCTCTTCGTCCTCTTCGAGCTGTTCAGGCGGCACGGTCACGCTCTCCTCTTCGGATTCATCGTCCTCGGTCGCCTCAGGATTGCCCTCCTCAAGCTCCTCCTCGAGTTCGTCCAGTGTCTCTGTTTCCTCTGACTTCTCGTCCGGCTCTTCGTTGGGGGCGTCGTCCTGCGTCTGCGCCTTCGTGAATGCGTCAACCTTAGCGTTGAGTGCGGCGACCGCGTCCATGAGTGCCGCAACATCCTTATCCTGCGTCTCCTGCGGCTCGTCAGGAGTGCCTCCGCCCTCCGCCTCATCGACGGCGCGTGCCGCCTCGCGGACTTCCTCCGGCTCTGCATCTTTTACGAATACCGCAAACATCCGATGCAGAATGCTGCCCTTTTTTGCCATCTGTTTTCCTCCTTCTGGCTTTGCCTTGGCGTCGCGGATTGCTACTTCGTGCCCCGCACGCCCGTCTTCAACCACGGCGACATGATTGCCGATGATATCCATCTGACAGTATGTGCCGTCGTCTCTCTCAATGTATTTGCACTCGTAGCCGCACGAAATTTCCCGTTTGCCCGCGTCAATCTTCGCGATGAGCGCGGCGTCGTACACAACGAGATCACAAATCAGCTTATCCCTGTCCTCCCCGCTGCCGCGTCGAACGTTCTGCACCGTCCCTTTGGTATAGCTTGCGTAGTTCGACGCATCCACACCGACGGGCGGGTGATCGTCTGTCACGGGCTTGCCCTCGAAGGACGCAATCGCAGCAGGTTTGAACACCTCGCTCTCCTCGCGGTAGACCTCGAGGAAGCCACCGTCACGGTCTTTTACGCCGAGCTCCTGCGGCATGTATTCCTGCATCCCCGTGCGGCAAATCGGGACGCTGTGACACACGAGGAATCCCTCGGGCGTTCTCGTCATGTGGGGCGAAAAACGCGCCCCGTAAAATGCTTTCAACGGGCATTCCTCCCTTCAAATGGCCATAAGAAAACCGCCCCTATGTTGAGACGGTTTTACTTTTTCGGCTTTATCTGCATCCCCCAGCCACCACATTCTATAAGCTCGAAGCGCCCGT
>ERZ773063.1142-NODE-1142-length-16153-cov-8.908746_pt1 | contig 16153 bp, 7 predicted proteins | sample MGYA00580625_ERZ773063 | MGnify/ENA primary metagenome ERZ773063 (study PRJEB29015, sample SAMEA2738022) | human oral metagenome | biome: human oral; feature: human-associated habitat; material: dental | place: China | collected 2042 ...
CGTCTTTCCGCGCCACACCAATCAGCGGTCGCGTCCCGACTTCCATTAACTTCTAATTCTGTCTAAATTAGAAGTTGCAAGATGTTACGGGTGCGCGAGCTCAAGGACCAGGCGCTGACTCCCCAGATGGTCCTCGACATCCACGCCGTCGTCACCGAGGGGACCCTGGACGACCCCGCCGACGCGGGCAGGATCCAGCAGCCGGGCGAGGAGCGCATCCGCATCTACGGCGACGAGACGGACGACCAAGTGCTCCACGTCCCCCCACCCGCCGAGCAACTGCCGGAACGCATGCGGCGCCTCTGCGATTTCGCCAATGGGGCGGGCGACTTCGCCGACCAGTACGTCCCCCCGCTGGTCCGGTCGATCATCGTGCACTTCATGATGGGGTACGACCACTACTTCGTGGACGGCAACGGCCGGACCGCGCGCGCCGTCTTCCAGTGGTCGATGCTCCGCCAGGGTTTCTTCCTGGCCGAGTTCTTGTCGATCTCGCGCCTGCTGCGCCAGGCCCCCGCCCGTTACGCCCGCAGTTTCCTGCGCGTCGAACAGGACGAGGGGGACCTCACCCACTTCCTGCTGGCACAGTCGCGGGTGATCTCGCGCGCCATCACCGACCTGCACGAGTACCTCGCCAGGAAGTCGTCGGAGTTGGGGCGCGCGGCGGCCCTGTTGCGCGGGACGCAGCTGAACAACCGGCAGATCGCCGTCATCGAGTCGTTCCTGCGCGACCCCAGTGGTTCTGTTTCCGCAGTCGACCACCAGAGCACCCACCGCGTGTCCGCCCAGACCGCCCACAACGACCTGCGCGGCCTCGAGGAGGCGGGGTTCCTGGCCCGCACCAAGCGGGGCCGCCGCATCGTGTGGTTCCCTGCCCCCGACATGGAGGAACGGGTGCGCGGCGCGCACTGACCCCAGCCCCCTGTCCGGTCCGCTTCCGACCCCTCCACCGCGCGCACTGGCCCGGGGAGCCTCCTGACACACACCGACCTAACATTTTACGCCCATCTCATTTAACATTTTACGCCGATGCTGATGGCGCTCGACGTGCCCTCCGCGTTCAAGGGCGCAGGGGCGCGCCGCACGGAGCGCGGCGCCACCGCCTGACCCCGTGGCGATCGCTGTCCGCGGCTCGGTAGCCCGTCCAGTGGTCCAAAATGCGTCTGAGTCTCGGGCGGAAATCGGGGCCTGTCGGGCGTGTGGTCCAAAAAGCGTCTGAGTCTGCCCGAATTCGCCCGGATCCGGTCAAAACCGTCTAACTCAGACGGATTTTGGATCACCCCGCCGCAGTGCCGCCCAGACGCAGCGAAACCCAGACGCATTTTGGACCACTCTGCCCACTGCCACCATGCCCACGCGCACGACCCCCGTATGCGCCACCCTCATCGCCCCACAAAGCGCGCTCCAGCGCGCCCCCCGCGGAGCACACTCTTCGCAGGGCAAACCACCGCCTGGCGCCCACGCGCGTCGTCATCGTCGCCCCGCCGGGCACAGAGCAACACCGAGTGGATGGGCGGCCTCCCGCCCGTGCCCCTCCCAGCAGGCGTGGCGGGAGATGCAGGTTCCCGAGTAAAGACACGCCCCAGTTGGCCCCCGGCGGCACCGGGAGCCCCGTACTATAGATAGGTACCTATCTACAGCCGAGGAGATGACGCCGACGATGCTGCCCGCCTACTCCTCCGCGCAAACCGTGGGCGGCCTGGTCAATCCGGGGACCGTTGAGGCGGCGGGGCTCCTGGCGGGCGGGATGTCTGTGCGCGCGGTCAACGACCGCCTGGTGGCCGACAACCTCACGCGCACTCAGTCCTCCCAGAACCGCAGGCGCCTGGCCACCACGACAACGCGCCACCTCTCGCACCTCGATCCGGACGCGCTCGCGCATGTCGCCCAGGCGAAGCCCGGTTTCGAGTTGCTGCTGTGGTTGGCCATCGTCAGCGAGGCGCGCCTGTTCGCCGATTGCGCACGCGACGCGGTGTGGGAGGCGCTGGTGCTGGCGGAGCGGCCGTTCCGCGTAGCGGATTTCGACGAGTTCTGGCGGCTCAAGGCCCTCACAGAGCCGAGCCTGGCGGCTCTGTCGGCGGCGAACCGTAAAAGGCAGCGCAGCGTGTTCCTGCGCTGTTTGCGGGAGGCGGGTTTCATCGACGGGGCGGGCGCCCCCATGCCCCTGCTTGTCCCCCCGTCGGTGGCGAGGCTGGTGAACGGGGCGCCGGAGCCCTGGGGATGGCCGCTGCGGGAGGCCTTCCCGGTTCCACAGGCGCAATTCGACGTGTTGGACGGCGAGGCATTGGAGCAGTACAGGATGAGGCGATCAGGATGAGGCGGACCTACGCGCGGTCATTGGACGACACCTTCGACATCGCCTACCGGGTGATGACCTCTGAGCGCTTCATCGAGATGGAGGGCCTGGGCAACGAGGTCCCGTATTTCGTGCTGCGCTACCGGCCCGAATGGGAGCCGGGCGTGGACAAGGCGGTCCGCCGCCTCACATCCCGAGTGCGCCAGCACTACCCGCTGACGGTGGTGGACGTGTTTGGCCTGGCCCACCGCCTATGGAGGGAGTCGGGCTACTTGGAGACAATCATCGAGGCTGAGGGGAGCATGCCCGAACAGGATTTCCGCGACGGTCTGACGGGTTTGATCGACCCGGAGGTCCGCCTGGCACCGGCCATCGACCGCGAGATCGCGCGCGATGCGGATGCGCGCGCCGTTCTGGTGACGGGGGTCCACCACCTGTTCCCGCTCGTGAGGGCGCACAGGCTGCTCAACTGCCTGCAGCCCTTGGCCTCGCGCAGGCCGTTGGTGCTGGCTTTCCCCGGCAGTTACAACCAGTCGCCGGAGCGGGCGTCGTCGCTGGTGCTCTTCGACCGGGTGGGCGAGGACAACTACTACCGCGCTTTCGACCTTCTGGATCAGCGTTATGCTCTTGATGGCGCTGGCGGCGCGACCGAGAGGACCGGGGAGTAGCCAATGGACATGACGGGCATTTACGCCAAGGACATCAACCGCACGATCGACGGGGTGATCAAGGCGGACGAGTCCGCCCACATCCGCTCCGAGGTCGACGAGTACGTGATGACCTCGGAGATCCGCGCGGGCCTGGACCGGATCCTGGACGAGTGGAACGCCCCCCGGCCCCAGTCGAACGGCGTGTGGATCTCGGGGTTCTTCGGCTCGGGCAAGTCCCATATGCTGAAAATGATGTCGTACCTGCTGGGCGATGTCCGCGGCTCGGGGGAGATGACGCGCCAGCAGGTCGCGGAGGTTTTCACGCAGAAGGCCCGCGGCCACGAGATGCTGATCGCCGGGATCGGGCGCAGCCAGCAGATCCCGGCACTGTCGATGCTGTTCAACATCGACGCGAAGGACGACAAAGCGACGTCGCGCGCAGAGGCGATGATCGAGGTCTTCTACCGCGCGTTCTTCGAGGCACGGGGCCTTTACACGGCGGATCTGGGCGTGGGGGCCCTTGAGCGGGACCTGGTGGACCGGGGCCTGTTCGACCAGTTCAAGGAGTGCTTCCGCACGGTCGCGGGCGGGGAGTGGGAGGACCGCCGCGCGGGAACCGTGTTCGCCGAGGCGCCGACGGCGAGGGCGCTGGCCGGGGTCGGCATCGAGGTGGACAAGCCCATCGCGTCCTACCGGGCGTCGTTGAACCGTTCGGCGGAGGCCTTCGCCGACGAGGTCGCCCACTGGCTGGATTCCCGGGAGCCGGGCGCGCGGATCGGTTTCTTCATCGACGAGGTCGGCCAGTTCATCGGCCGCAACACCCACCTGATGCTGAACCTGCAGACCATCACCGAGCAGTTGTTCACGAAGTGCTCGGGACGGGCGTGGGTGTTCGTCACCTCGCAGGAGAAGCTCGATGACGTCATCGGCGGCCTCGGGGAGCAGCAGGGAAACGACTTCTCGAAGATCCAGGGGCGTTTCACCACGCAGATCAACTTGTCGACCCAGGAGGTCGAGCAGGTGATCGCGCGGCGCCTTCTGGCCAAGAGCGATGCGGGGCGCGCCGTGCTGGAGGGGCAGTGGTCGCGCTCCGGCGCGGGTTTCGCCTCGATGTTCACGTTCCCGGCGTGGCAGAAGGCGTATTCGAACTACGCGGACAAGGAGGCGTTCATCGCGAAGTACCCGTTCGTGGACTACCAGTTCGACATGTTCTCGCAGACGATGATCGGCATGTCCGAGTCGGGGCTGTTCACGGGCCGGCACTCGTCGGTGGGGGCGCGCTCACTGCTGGGGGTGTGCCAGCAGATCGCGCAGGACCTGCAGGAGCGCCCGATCGGGACCATCGCGTCCTTCGACCAGTTCTACGACGGCATCGCCGCGATGCTGAAGTCGGATGTGAAGGAGAACCTGCACCGCGCGCAGGCGAACTCGCTGACCTCCGACCCCTTCACCATTTCCGTTCTGAAGGCCCTGCTCCTGGCGCGCTACGTGAAGGACTTCCCGTGCGCGCCGTCGAACCTGGTGGTGCTGCTGCGCAGCGACCTGGGGCAGGACGCGACCGCCCTGGAGGCCCGCGTCAAGCGGTCGTTGGACGCCCTGGTCGGCCAGTACTTCGTGCAGAAGCTCCCTGAGGGCACGTACACGTACATGACTGACGAGGAGAAGGAGGTCAAGCAGCAGATCGGCCGGATGTCCGTGTCGGAGGGCGAGGTGACGGGCCACCTGATGCGGTCGGTGCGCGCGGTCCTGGGCAATGCGGCCGCCTCGTACCGGCACCCGGACACGGACCTGGACCTGCGGATCACAACGATCATGGACTGCATGAGGCCCGCTTCCACGGAGTCCCTCGTCCTCAATTGCGTGACCCCGTTGTCGCAAGTCGACGCGGAGGCGGCGCGCATCCGCTCGACGGGCGGGCAGGACACGCTGACGGTGGTGCTGGCGTTGAGCGATGAGACCGTTGAAGAGGTCTACATGTACCTGCGGACCGAGAGGTACGTGCGCGGGGCCACTGGCTCCTCGGCGCCGAGCGGGCGCAAGCGGTTGATCCAGACCTACGGCGAGCAGAACAACGAGCGCGACGAGCGGATCAAGGCCGCGGTGAGGATGTCTTTCAAGGGCGCGCGGTTCTTCACCGACGGCTCTGAGGTGGAGGTCCCGGCCTCGATGCCGCCCGCCGAAGCGGTGAACAAGGGAATGGGCGTGGTGGTGGGGCGGGTCTACCACCGGATGGGGGACGCCCTGCCTTTGGCGAAGTTGAAGGAGGGCGACGTCGACCGGTTCTTGCGCGACGAGGACGAGGGGCTGCTGCCCGAGGGGGGCCTGCAGGCGGCGAACCCTCTGGCGGACCAGTTCGCGCAGTGGGTGAAGCAGTCGCGCGAGCTGGAGGGGCGCAGCGTTTTCGTGCGGGACGCCGTGGACCACTTCCGCGCCGCCCCCTTCGGGTGGGGGCAGAACGCGGTGCTCGCGATCGTGGCGACAGCGATCCGCCGCGGCCTTGTGGACGCCAAACTCAACGAGCGCCCGCTGACGCGCACGGAGTTGTCGTCAGGGTTGCGCGTCTCCCAGGAGCGCTCCCGCATCCTCCTGGAGCCGAAGAGGCAGGTGGACCAGCGGGCGTTGGCGCGTTTCCGCGCTTTCGCGAAGGAGTTCGTCCTGTCCGACGGGCGCTTGGAAGACGACAACGCGCGGGCCGTCGCCGTTGACAACGCTGTGCAGGGGTGGCGCGCGGTCCTGGACCGGGCGCGTCGTACGCCGTTCGACTTCGGTGGGGAGATCGACGAGGCGGAGACCGCGTTGAAGGCGGTCGGCGCCGGGCCGCTGGGCGCGGAGGCGTATTTGGCGCCCCGTGTTCAGGCGGTTTTCGACGACGTGGTGGAGATCCGTTCCGACTTCCTGCAGCCGCTCCAGGAGTTCCTCACGCGCCACATGCCCGCCGTTGAGGACGCCGTGCGCGCGGTCGACTCCTTGGCCGCCTACGGGGATGGCGTGGGCGAGGACGGGCGGCGCGCCATTGAGGGACTGCGGGCCCTGGTCAGCGACGAGCACCTGTACAACCGCACGAACGAGGTGGCTCCTCTGCGGGAGCGGGTGGACCGGGCGCGCCGTGTTTTCGTCGAGGAGCGGCGTTCAGAGGCACTGCGCGCGTTCGAGGGGGTGCGCGCCGAGGTCACCGCGTCCGACGAGTTCGGGCAGGCGGACCCGACTGCCCGCGAGGCGGCGCTGAGCCGGATCGACGCCGAGTGCACCTCGATCAAGGGAATGACCGACCCGGGGGCGATCGTGATCGCCGCACAGAAAGCGGATGCACTGTCCGCGGAGTTGTTCGCCCGGCTGATCGCGTCGCGCGAGCAGGTCGACGAGGGACCCGGCCACTCCGATGAGGCACCCGGCGGGCGCGCGGCACCGCCCCAGGTCGTCCAGCTCTCCGCGCTCACCCGCGACCTGTGCCGCACGACGATACGCACTCCCGACGACGTGGACGCCTACGTCGAGGAGCTGCGCGCCGCTTTGCACAGGGCTGTTTCGAACGGCAATATCATCCGACGCTGAGGAACGAGATGGACATCAATATCAATGCGCTGGAGTCGTTGGCGACGAAGTTGCGCGCGCGCCTCATCGGCCAGGCGACGGGGGCGATCCAGCGGCTGCTGGACGATCCTTTGACCGAGGCGGAGGACCGCAGGCGGATCGAACAGGCGGTGGCCCACCACGGCGGCGTCGAGGACGCGGCGCGGGAGGCGGCGTACTCGTGGTTCAACCGTTTGACGGCGCTTCGGTACATGGACGCCGTCGGCGTGTCGGGGACGCACATGGTGGTGACGCCCACCGGCGCCTCCTCCGAGCCCGAGTGCTTGGCGCAGGCGCGGGTCGGCGCTTTCGATCCCCGCATTGATCGCGCTCCCGCCGGTCCGGGCGCGGACGGACGTCCGGGCGTGGCGCAGCGGGTCGGGCGCCTGCTCTTCGAGAACCGGGACGTGGAGGCGTACGTGGTGCTGCTGAGCGCCTACTTCGACCTGTGGCACCCGCTGATACCGGATATGTTCCCCGCCGGGGACCATTGGACGAACCTGGTGCCGCCCAGCGACCTGTTGTCGGCATCGAGTGTGCGGGCGGACATCGTGGAGGGCATCGCTGTGGGCGACTCGGGCGGCCCCAGCGTGGAGGTGATCGGTTGGCTCTACCAGTTCTACATCGCGGAGCGCAAGCAGCAGATCAACGACGCGAAGGGGAAGATCACCAGCAAGGATCTGGCCCCGGTCACCCAGTTGTTCACGCCGCACTGGATCGTGCGGTACTTGGTGGAGAACACGGTGGGGGCGCAGTGGCTGCGCGCCCACCCGGACTCGCCCCTGCGCGACCGCTTCGACTACCTGGTGGCCCCAGTACCGGGCCAGGAGGACCAGGGAATGGGGATCGGGGACCCGAAGGACTTCCGTGTCATCGATCCGGCGTGCGGGTCGGGGCACATGCTCACCTACGCTTTCGACGTCCTGTGGCAAATGTACGTGAAGGCGGGGTATCCGAAGCGGCGGATCGCAGCGGCCATTCTGGACAACAACCTTTTCGGCGCGGAGATCGACGCCCGGGCTGTCCAGTTGGCGTCCTTCGCCCTCATGATGAAGGCCGTGGAGCACGACCCGGGTTTCCTGGAGCGCAAACTGCGCGAGCAGGACCGCAAGGCCGCGGCCCCAGGACCGGGTGCTGGGCAGCAGGGTGCTGGGCGGCCGCGCATCACCCACGTCCACTCGGTCGTCTTGGAGGACCTCTCCCCCACCGAGATCGCACAGGCAGTGCGCGGCGCCTTCGGGAGCGAGGATAGCGAGCGCGCGTCGGTGGGGCTGGAGGTCAACCGCGTCATCGAGGACCTGCGCAATGCCGACACCTTCGGCTCCCTCATCCGTGTGCCCGCTGGGACCGCCGAGGTCTTCGAGGCCGTCGCCCGCAGTATCGAGGAGGGTCGGCGCGAGGTGCAGCTCGGTTCCGCCGATGCGGATCAGTGGCGCGAGGCGGCGGGGATCTGCCGGGTCCTAGAGGACTCCCGCTACACGACGATGGTGGCGAACCCGCCGTATCGGGACGAATTCCCGGAAATCAAGCGGTTTGCACGCCACAACTACCCCGACTCCTACCCGGATTTGTGCACAATGTTCATCCAGCGGGCAGCGTCGCTGGTCGTGCAGCGCGGCGGCATTGGAATGATCACCATGCACTCGTGGATGTTCCTGAAGTCCTACCAGAAACTGCGCCCGTGGATACTCTCCGCCGTTTCCTTGGAGAATATGGCGCATTTGGGCACGCGCGCATTCGACTCGATTGGCGGAGAAGTCGTGCAGACGACGGCTTTCACATTGACGAACGCAGCTGCGCACAGCAGCCATACCGCTAGCTATATGCGCCTGGTCAATGGCGGGTCTGAGGAAGAGAAGAGCACTAACCTGAGGCAAGCGGTCATTGATCCTCATAGTCCCATTCGGTACAGCGTTCCCCACGCCGCGTTCCGCGCGATACCGGGCAGTCCCATCGTCTATTGGGCAAGTGAGGGCATGCTCTCGGCTTTCGAGCGGGGGACCCCGCTGACGGAGGTCGCACGTCCTAGGCAGGGGCTTGCTACTGCGGATAACGAGCGGTTCCTCCGTCTGTGGTTCGAGGTCGGCGCCTCCCGCTCGTACTTGACGGCGACCAGCAGGGAGGACGCCGAGGCCTCAGGAGCGCGCTGGTTCCCCTACAATAAGGGCGGCTCCTTCCGCAAGTGGTGGGGCAACCAAGACTACCTTGTCAATTGGCAGGATGACGGCAAGGAGATCTGGGATTTCAGACCCCGGTCGGTTGTGCGCAACCCTGACTACTACTTCAAACCGTGCGTCTCTTGGTCGAAAGTATCGTCAGGGACAATTGCGTTTCGCATGTTTCCTAAGGGATTCATCTTCGATGTTGCAGGAACTTCCTTATTCTCAGGCATCTCACTGAGCAATACCGAAATGGTTGCTTTAGCAAATTCATCATTTGTAGTCAAAGCACTCTCAATGACGGCCCCAACCGTGAATTTTGAAGTTGGACAAATCGCAACAATCCCATGGATCGAACCCGAGGATTTCGACGCCGCTCCCATTGAACGGTTAATTGAGATCTTCCGGGACGACTGGGACGCGCGCGAGACCTCGTGGGACTTCCAGCGCCCGCCCTATCTGTTGGGTGATTCATCCCTGCTGGAGGAGCTCTTCGCCACCTGGTACGAGCGCAGCGTAAGCACCGCCCAGCAGGCCCAACGCCTGGAGAGCGAGAACAACCGCTTCTGGGCCGGTGTGTACGGCTTGGAGGGCGAGGTCGAGATCGACGTGCCCCTGTCGCGCGTGTCACTGACCTACAATCCGCGATTCGCGTTCGCTCCCTCGAAAGGCGAGGAGCGCAGCGAGGAGGAGTACCGGTGGCTGCACTACCAACGCAGCGCGAAGGAACTGGTCTCCTGGCTGATCGGCGTCATTATGGGCCGCTACAGCCTCGACGCTCCCGGCTTAATCCTGGCGGACCAGGGGGCGACGCCCGACGATTTTCAGGCGCGGGTGTCCACCGCCTCGTTCATGCCCGACGCCGATGGGATCGTCCCGATCACTGACTCGCTCTTCCACGACAATGCGGACTTGCGCCTCGCCGATGCGCTGAGCGCGCTACTGGGTGCGGACAGCCTCGGGCAGAACCTCGACTTCCTGGCGCGCTGCCTGGCCGTGAAACCAACGTCGAGTGGCGCGGACTTCCAGCCCCCCAGGCCGGTGGTGGACTCGCGGGCAGCACTGCTCAAGTACATGAAGAGCGGTTTCCTCAAGGACCACGAGCAGTCCTACTCCAACCGCCCGGTCTACTGGATGTTCTCCTCGCCGAAAGGCGGTTTCAAGGCCCTCATGTACCTGCACCGCTACACTCCCGACACCGTGGGGCACGTGCTCACCGAGTACGCCTCCGAAGTCGTCGCGAAGCTTGCCGACCAGATCCAAGCCATCGACCGGCGCCTGCCGGACACGGGCGGCAGCGACCGGACCCGCGCACTGAGGAAACGGGAGAAGCTGAGCGCCCAGCTGCACGACGTGCAGGGGTACATCAACTCCACCCTTTATCCGCTCTCGCAGCGCCGCATCGTCCTGGACCTGGACGACGGGGTGCGTGTGAACCGCCTCAAACTGGCCTACGGGATGCGCGAGGACCTCGACGACCTGGCCTCCCCGGCGCTCGATGTGCGGTCCACCGACCTGACGTGGATGCGCAAGGAGGAGCGCAAGGGCAACATCTGGTGGTCCACGCAGAAGTAGCCTGAGCATGGGGGACTAGAGGAAACCCGCGCTTGCGGGCGCCGGGCCGCACACGCTTGGACGGAAACGGGGGAAGGACGATGCCCATGAAACTCACGCACGTGGAGCTGAGGAACTGGCGCAACTTCGCCCACATCGAGTTCGACCTGAGCACGCGCCTCTTCGTCGTCGGCCCCAACGCCTCCGGCAAGTCCAACCTGCTCGACGCCCTGCGCTTCACCTCCGACGTGGCCAGGATGGGTCTGCGCGGAGCAGCGGAACGGCGCGGCGGAATACAGGCCCTTTCCAACGGGGCCAACGGAACAGGTCCGGCCCGCCTCGCGTTCTCCTTCGAAGCGGGCCCAGAACGGAGAACCTACGAGTTGGATCTCTCCACTGACCTCACCGCGGATGCAGGATCCCAGGACATCCGCGACTACTTCACGGGCATCCACTCCATCCATCCGAACCCGGTGAAGATGCTCGAACACGGACCCTACGACGAGTGCAGCACTGGCTTCACGCGGCACGCCGCCTCGCTGCCCAACACGGTCCTGGAGCGGACGATCGCGCGCATCCGACCGGTTCTGGCGGCCGTAGTCCCCGAAGTCCCCTACCTGAGCCATGTGCGAATAGGTGCGAATGACGACATCGTCTTCTACAACGACGACCCTGAGGCACGGGGCGCTTTCACCCACATGCGCTTCTCCGAAGGCACCCTGCGCCTCCTCGGAATCCTCTTCGAACTGGCGACTCTGCCGAAAAACGCATCGCTGCTCCTCATCGAAACACCCGAACTGCACATGCAAGCCTCAGTGGTCCGCTCGATGCCGGACTTCTTCGCGGCAGTCGCGGCCGACTCTGGCGTGCAAATGGTCTTCACAACCCACTCCCCCGAACTCCTCGTCAACGAACTCATCCGCCCCGATCAAGTCCTGCTCCTGGAACCAGGAGCAAGCGGATCCACGGGCACCCTGCTCTCAGAATCCACCGACCCCCGCATCCGCGCGAGCATTGAAGGCGGTTTCCCCATGTCAGAGGTGTTTCAGTCGATGAACCAGCGGAGAGTAGTCTGGGGCGATCAGGACCGCTGGTGACACGAACAGCCCCGCGCGCCGTCCAGCGCGCGGGCCATCAGCGTTCCCTTCACACGCAGACCACCACGGCACCAAGCTGCGCGCCCGCCTCTGCACCGATGGCGTGCCGGAGGTGCGACAATAAGGCCATGAGTGGAATCGACGCTTCCGCATTGGCCGACGGCCTGCGCGAACTGCTGACGCGCGCGCGCCTGGTCACCTGGCTCGACCAGGGCCGCGAGTACACCGACCAGGTCGACGAGGTCGCCGCCCTGGTGCCGAACGCACAGCTCATCACCGTCGACCACAACGAGTTCGCCACCAAACTCCGAATCCTCCACGACAAACCGAAAGACGCGTTCATCCTCTACCGTCCCGGTGGTCTGCCCCCACTGGACACGGACCTGCTGGCCGACATCCGCTGCGGGTACCCCGCGTTCTCCGCCGACGCCTCGTCGATGCTGGCCCGCGAACTTGCCCTGGACGACGACCTGACGCCCATCCTGCGCGAGTACGACGGCTTCTTCACCCGTGAGCGCGTCCGCCGCATCAAAGACCGCAAAATCCAGATCAACGACAAGAACAAGCTGCTGGCCGTCATGAGCGCCGTCCTGCTGGACATCCGTGACCACTCCTTCTCCTCGATCTTCGTCGAACTGGCCAACTCCGACGCGTGCGAACAGGCTAAGATCGGCAAACTCAAATGGGGGCTCGCCGACTTCTTCTGGGAAGGGGCGCGCTCCATCTGGAAGTACCAGGGGGACCCAGAGCTCAGCAATCTCATGACATGGCTCTTCATCGAGCAGCGCCGGGGCTGGGACCCCGCCCTCGCCTCGGCGCAACGCGACTTCGCCACCTGGATGGGCGGCGTCAAGAACCAGGACGCCGTCAAAGTCTGGGCGACGCGCATCAGCGACGACCTCGGCCTGGCCGAAGAACTCCCCAGCCTCGACTCCGCTGACCTGGAGCGGGACCTGGTCACCCCGGGCGTCGACGACCAGCTGATCCGCCGCGCGGTCGCCTCCCTGATCGACGGGCGCGCCAATGCGGCCGACGTGCGCACGCAGAGGAGCAGACGCGCCTCCTCGCTCTGGAAGGAGGAATCCGCCAGCGCCTGGGAGGCCGCCGAGGCCGGCGGCCGGTTCCTCCACCTGATCCACACCCACCGGGACGCCGCGTTCCGCACCGCGGGTGAGGGATTCGCCCTCTACACCGACGCTGCGAACGGCCTGTGGCAGGTGGACCAGGCGTACCGCCAATACGTCCACGCCTCGCGCGCCGCCGGGGACCCCGACGTCTTCGGAGAGCTCGACGCGGCTGTCGAGACCATCTACCTCCACGACTTCCTGCGGCCCCTGTCCGCCCGGTGGGACGCGGCGGTCCGCGCGCTCCCCACGTGGCGCATTCCCGCCCACGCCTCGTCGAACCCGGGCCGACAATCCGACTTCTACGACCTCATGGTCCGCAACGCGAAGAAAACCGCGGTCATCGTCTCCGACGCGCTCAGGTACGAGGCGGGGGCCGAACTGGCCGAAAGACTCATCGCCCTCGGGGGCGCCACCGTCGAAATCACCCCGTGGTACACGCTGCTGCCGTCCGTGACCGCGCTGGGCATGGCCGCACTGCTGCCCAACCGCAGTCTCAGCACCAACGTGCGGGCTGACGCGTTGGAGGTGCGGGCCGACGGCGAGCCCACGGGTGGCCTGGCCGCGCGCGACGCGGTGCTGCGGGCCGCCAGCGGCGACCGGATCACCGCGCACACGTACCAGACGATCGCAGGAATGACCAGGGACGACCTACGCGCCCTGGGCAAGGGCATGGCAGCGATCTACGTCTACCACGACCACATCGACGCCGTCGGCGACCACGCGGCCTCCGAGAGCAGAACGCCCGAAGCGGTCGAGAAAGCGCTCACGGATCTCGCTAAGCTGGTCACGCGCCTGCGCTCCGCGGACTTCCACCGGATCCTCATCACCGCTGACCACGGTTTCCTCTACCAGGCCCGGCCCTTGCCCGACGACACGACCGCCAAGCAGGGGACCGCGCCCCACGCCGAGAAAGTCCTCCTCAAGAAACGCCGCTACCAGTTGGGCGACGCCATGGAGAGCAGCGACGACTTCGCCGTGTTCCCCGCCGCCGATGTCGGACTCGCCTCGGGACCGGATGTCGCGCTGCCCTTCGGGATGCGCAGGAGCCGCGTTCAGGGACGGGGCGACCAGTTCGTCCACGGCGGCGCCAGCCTGCAGGAGATCAGTGTCCCCGTCATCGAGGTCAACACAACCGCCGGACTCAAAGCCCGTGATGTCGAGATCGAGCTCTCCTACTCCACATCGCGGATCAGCATGACCCGCATCACCCCGAAAGTCATCCAGAAGGACCCCATCGCCGAGCGCATCCGCCCCATTGAGATCACGGTCGGCATCATCGACGCCGACACCGGAAAGTCCCTGTCGAACGTGGAGCGCCTCACCCTGGACTCGGTCGAGGCCACGCGCCTTGACCGCGCCAGAACCGTCGAACTCATCCTGTTGGACGGGATCCTGCAGGAGTACGCGGGAAAGACGGTGCTGCTGGCCGCACACAAGGTCGTCAACGGAATGCGCGCATCGGACGCCCCCGTCGCGTCACTGGAGTTGGAAGTCCGGGACACCGGTTTCGGCGGACTAGGAGGATTCACCATATGACACGCGAACTCACGCCCGTCGAGGCGAAGGCCTCCAACGCCTTCGCCGGGTACATCGTCCGCAAGGACCTGGTGCACCAGGTCAAGGGAAACGCCGTCGTCCCCTCGTACGTCCTGGAGTTCCTGCTCGCGCAGTACTGCGCGACGACGAACGAGGAGGAGATCCGCTCCGGCGTTGAATCCGTGCGTAAAATCCTGGCCGCCCACTACGTGAACCGCGGCGAATCAGAACTCATCAAATCCCGGATACGCGAGCAGGGCGGCTACCGGATCATCGACAAGGTCTCCGTTTCCCTGGACGAGGCGAACGACCGGTACGTGGCGTTCTTCGAGAACCTCGGGGTGACCAACGCCCTGGTCTCGGACCAGACTGTCCGCGACAACGACCGCCTGCTCACCGGTGGTGTGTGGTGTATGGCCGACATGTCGTACTTTCCCGCCCTGGAGGGCGCCAAGACCGCCCCGTGGAACGTCTCGCGCCTGCAGGCGATCCAGCTGCCCCGGTTCTCCTTCGAGGAGTACGCCGACGCCCGGGGCCACTTCACGACGCAGGAGTGGATCGACCTGCTGGTCGCATCCGTGGGCCTGGACCCCTCGAAGCTCTCCGAGCGCGCCAAAATGCTCCAAGTCCTGCGACTAGTCCCCTACGTGGAGCGCAACTACAACCTGGTGGAACTCGGCCCCAAGGGCACCGGGAAGTCGCACATCTACTCCGAGTTCTCACCCCACGGGATCCTGGTGTCCGGCGGCGAGGTCACCCTGGCGAAACTCTTCGTCAACAACGCGACCCACCGCATCGGCCTCGTCGGATTCTGGGACGTCGTCGCTTTCGACGAGTTCGCTGGACGCAAGCGCGTCGAGCAGAACCTGGTCGACACGATGAAGAACTACCTGGCGAACAAGTCCTTCTCGAGGGGCGACAGCCCCACGACAGCGCAGGCGTCCATGGTTTTCGTCGGCAACACCATGCGCACTGTGCCCGCCATGCTGGCCACCTCCGACTTGTTCGAAGCGCTGCCCGACGCCTACCACGACACGGCGTACATGGACCGCATCCACTACTACCTGCCCGGATGGGAGGTCGACGTGATCCGGCCCGAGTTGTTCACCTCCGGCTACGGCTTCATCGTCGACTACCTGGCCGAGGCGCTCCGGCACCTGCGCACGCTCGACTTCTCCGGGGACCTCTCGGGCCACTTCGAGTTGGACTCCCACATGTCGACCCGCGACCGCGACGCCGTCCGCAAGACCTTCTCCGGCCTCGTCAAACTCATCCACCCCGACCGGGACGGCACGCCCGCAGAGTTGGAGTCGCTGCTGCGCCTGGCCATGGAGGGGCGCAAACGCGTGAAGGACCAGATCATCCGCCTCGATGAGACCATGCGGGAGTCCGGCTCGCACTTCCTCTACACGGTGTCAGCATCCGGTGGCGAGCGCGCTATCCGCACGCAGGAGGAGATCGACTACCCCGAGTACTTCACCGCGGACGACGACCGCCCCGCAGGCGAGCCGCCCACCACAGGAGGGACTCATCCCCAACCCCCGGTGGGCGGGGCGGCGCAGGAGACTGCTCCCAGACCAGCCGACCGCCTCGACACCCTGCGTTCTCGCGCAATCCCCAAACGCGAGGAGGTCGAAGCGCGGATAGGGGTGTCCCTGCCCAAGATGCTGCTCCCCTACCTGGTGGACGCCCGGGAGATCACCATCATCGACCCGTACTTGCGGAAGCGCCACCAGATCGCGAACATCCACGACATCCTGATCCACCTGGTCCAGGCCGTCGGCTTGGCGGCACCCCCTCGCGTCCATCTCACCACCGGTCGGGCAGAGCCCGACAGAGCCACTGAGCAGACGCAACTGCTCAACGACCTCTGCCAGACGTGGGGCCATTTCGGCGTCGAGATCGACTACGAGTTCGTTGCCGACATCCACGACCGCGTCATCAAAACGGACACCGGCTGGGTCATCGACCTGGGTCGCGGCCTGGACGTGTACGAGCGTTTCCAAGCGCTGTCGAGGTTCGATCCACGTTACGACCTCATGGAGCTGCGCAGGACCAAGGGTTTCACCTTCAACGCGCAACGAACGGAGTAGGGGGTCAGGTGCCGATGCCCTGACGTATGCTTGAAGCCAGGCGCCGACTGATTGGATCCCCCCATGAGCAC
>ERZ773063.1143-NODE-1143-length-16145-cov-8.666563_pt1 | contig 16145 bp, 8 predicted proteins | sample MGYA00580625_ERZ773063 | MGnify/ENA primary metagenome ERZ773063 (study PRJEB29015, sample SAMEA2738022) | human oral metagenome | biome: human oral; feature: human-associated habitat; material: dental | place: China | collected 2042 ...
TCGGCGTCGAGCGCTACCGGGCGACCATGGCCCGGGTCGTCGAGGACCTGCTGGCCCAGGGCGCGGAGGCGCCGGCCTGAGGCGCGGAACCGGACCGATCTCGGCGCGGAACTCGACCGATCTCGGCGCGGAATACGACCGATCTCGACGAAGGCGGGCGGAGCCTCAGGCGCCGCGGCGCAGCTCGAGGTACCACCTGGGCAGGGCCAGGGCGACGTAGAGCGCGTAGCCGACCAGCATGAGGCCGTACACCCACACGAAGACCACGGGCGCGAAGCGCAGCATGAGCACGAAGCACATGAGCCCGTAGTCGGTCGGCGCCGAGAGCACCGCCTTGGCGAATCCCGGCCTGCCCTCGTTCTTCGCCAGCGGCGTGCCCCCGTGGTAGCGCAGCTGGTAGGTGAGGATGTAGCTGAAGAAGTGGATGGTCTGCACCGCCCCGAAGGCCAGCGGCACGAGCAGCACGGCCGGCCCCGCGAAGTCGTCCAGGCTGAAGCGGAACAGGCTGATCGCGATCGCCGCGTGGATCGTGGACAGCTTGATGACGTCGGCCACGTGGTCGAGCCACTCCCCGGCCCTGGAGCCGCCGTGCCGCAGGCGCGCCAGCTGGCCGTCGGCCGAGTCGAGCGCGTAGCCCAGCATGAGCAGCAGGGAGGTCGCCACCGCGGCCGCCGCCGAGGGCCTCCAGAGGGCGATCAGCACAATGCCGAGGTAGGTGCAGCAGGCCGACAGCAGCGTGACCTGGTCCGGCGTCAGGCCGACGCGGTGGGCGACGGCGGCGAGCACGCGCCCCACCGGACGGTTGATGACGCGCGAGTAGAGCGGGGCGCCCGCGTTGGACTTCTGCGCCGCCGACAGCGCGCGGACGGACTCGGAGATGCGGGGGCGGGCGGCGGGCGTGGTCGGGGACATCATCTCTCCGGTCGGGTCGGGACGGGCGGTTCGGGGTCTTCGGCACGCGAGGCGTCGACGGCCCCGGCCCCGTCAGGGGGCGCCGGGACGCTCTCGGAGGCCACCGCCTCGGGATCGTACCCGCCAAGCGCGGCCTCGGCGTCGTCACGGCCGTCCTGGGCGTGGCGGCGCCGCAGGTCGCCCGACACCCACAGGGCGTAGGGCACGAGCTGGCACACGATCACCGCGATGACCGAGCCGGCGATCGGGCCGGCCGCCCCCAGGGGCGTGATGAGCACCCAGGACAGCGCCAGGTTCATGGGCACGAGAATGATCACGGGCAGCATCTGGGCGCGCAGTCCCCGCGGGTCGGTCATGTACATGCCCAGCGGCTGCTTGGCGGCCTCGACGACGACGTTGGCGACGTTGGCCCCCAGCAGCGCCAGCGGCAGCACGATCTTCCCGCTGGACAGGATGTGGGCGGCCCACGGCGCCACGAGGGCCATGGCCAGGCCCAGCGCTCCCCCCATCGCGGCGAAGGAGCTCGCCGCCCCGAAGGGGGACTCCACCCGCCCGTCGGCGCGCGCCTTGGCGAAGTGCGGCCACATGGCCACGCCCGTGACCGCGACCGTCTGCGTGAGCAGGTTGAACAGCTGCGCGGCGAGGTTGTACTGGGCCAGCGGCTGATCGCCCCCCAGGTGGGACAGGAGCAGGCGGTCGGTCTGGAAGGCGACGGGGATGATGAGGGACTGGACCAGCGAGGGGCCGGCGGTGTCCACGATCCTCACCCCGCGCACCTGACGCAGCCGGGGCACGTCCCGCAGCGCGTCGGCCAGCAGGGGCCGGGTGGCCCGCCAGGCCACGAAGACGCAGATGCCCGACACGAGCGTGTTGGCCACGTACGACATCACCGAGACGGCATTGCCCGCCTCGAGGCGGGCGACGACGGCGACCAGCAGCATGCAGGTCAGGGCCGGGGAGACGACGCCCTGGCTCAGGACCTGGGTGGTCGAGCGCCCCATCCCCACGACGACCCGCTGCCCCAGGCTCAACGGCAGCGCCGCGGCGTACACCAGCAGGCACAGCGTGGCGGTGGTCCCGCCCCCCTCCATCAGCTTGGCGCCCAGGAGGGTCGGCCACAGGCCCGACAGGCCGATCACGACGCCGGTGGTGGCGATGACCAGCGCGGAGCACAGGAGCACGCGCAGCGCCGTCGTCAGGGTCCGCCGCACGACCGCATCGTGACGAAGATCGCTCGATCCGGCCACTGAGTTGAGAATCACTGCCCCGATGCCCAGGTCGGTGAAGGGCATGAGGTTCGGGAAGGTGGCCAGGAGCCCGTACTGGGCGTAGGCGTCGGTGCCGAAGTGGCTGATGATGAGTCGGGTGTTGATCAGCCCGAAGGCCCCGGCCACGCTCATGACGACGACCTTCGCCAGCGCGGTGCGGCGTATCGGCGCCCAGGCGCTCCCCGAGGGCACCAGACGGGTCCAAGTCATGGGAAGATCTCCTCACCAAACGCTGGTCAAAGATGGATAATGGGGGTGTGCGCAGGGTGACTCCCCTCACGCGCGTTCCCCCAGGGGTCGCGGTCACGGTAACATCATCAGACAACCTTCAGCCGATCGACCCTGACGGCACCTACGAGACCTACAGCATTCAAAGATATCTACCCCACCCCCCGGATCTAGCGCCTTCACGGAGAAGCCTTGCAGCCCACCATCCCGCTCCAGTCCCAACAGCGTTCCGCCTCGAGGCGCCCGCTGCGGGCGGGTGCACGCGGGTACCTTCCCCCGCTGGACTCGCCCGGCTTCACTTCCTGGCCGGTCATGCGCCGAGACCTGCTCACCTGGCTCCTGCTGGGAGACATCGCCGCCATCATCACGCCCGCCCTGCTGCGCGCCGCGGTCAACCCGGTCGGCGCGCTCATGACGGCCGGCGCGGGCTTCACCATGATGGTGCTGGCCTGGACCCTCGGAGCGATGCGGGTCGACGTCGTCGACCAGGCCCGCTCCGGCTGGGGCCACCTGCTGACCGCGACCGCGGTCATCGCGCCGGTCGCCGTCCTCGCCTCCCAGGCCCTGATGCCCGCCTCCTCGATCATCACCGTCCTGGTCCTGCTCGTCGCCCAGGCGGCGCTGGCCATCGTCAACAGGAGCATCGAGAGCGCCTGGCTGCGCCGCTGCCGCATGGACGGCCACGGCCTGCGGCGCACGCTCATCGTCATGGGCACGGGCGCGGAGGTCATCCTGCGCCAGCTGCACCGCCACCCGGGTGACGGCTTCCTGGTCGTCGGCTACCTGTCGGCCACCACCAGCCGCTCGCCGTCGGCCGCCCCCCTGGGCGACGCCGACTCGATCCGGCACACCGTCCACTCCGAGCACATCGACGTCGTCATGACGCTGGGCGGCGTGACCCCGGACTCGCTGGTGTCCATCATGCGCGCCCTGGAGGCGACCTCCGCCCGCCTCGTCGTCGCCCCCGGCCTTCAGGACGTCGTCCCCGGGCGCATGCGCGGCCTGCCGGTCACCCACGGCTGGAGCGGGCTCATCGATGTGCGCCTGCGCCGGGTGCGGCTGGTGACCAAGGACATCGCCGACCGCGTGGCCGCGGCCCTCCTCCTCGTCATCGCCGGCCCGGTCCTCCTGGCCGCCGCCGCGGCGGTCCGCCTGGACTCCCCCGGCCCCGCCTTCTACACCCAGGTCCGCGTGGGCGAGCGCGGCCGCCACTTCACCATGTTCAAGCTCCGCTCGATGTACGTCGACGCGGACGCGCGCCGCGCGGCAGTCGTCGCCGCGGGCGGGGACGCCGGCAACAAGGTGCTCTTCAAGGACCGTCAGGACCCCCGCATCACGCGGGTGGGCCGGGTGCTGCGCCGCACCTCCCTGGACGAGCTGCCCCAGCTCCTCAATGTGCTGCGCGGGGACATGAGCCTGGTCGGCCCCCGGCCCGCGCTGCCCCAGGAGGTCGCCGAGTACGACGCCGAGGCCCGTCGCCGCCTCCTGGTCAAGCCGGGCCTGACGGGCCTGTGGCAGGTCTCGGGGCGCTCGGACCTGTCGTGGGACTCCACGGTCGCCCTGGACCGGCACTACGTGGAGAACCGCGGCGGACAGCTCGACGTGGAGATCCTCGCCAGCACTCTGAAAGCCGTCGTCGGGGGACGGGGAGCCTACTGATGCTCACCGGCTATGTACCCGGTGGCTTCGATATGCTCCACATCGGGCATCTCAATATTCTCAGCTCCGCAGCAGCCCGGTGCGACCGCCTCATCGTGGGCGTCGCCACCGACGACTCCCTGGAGCGTATGAAGGGGCGCGCGCCCATCGTGCCCCAGGCCGAGCGCATGGCGCTGGTGGGCGCCCTGCGGATGGTCGACGCCGTCGTGCCGGACCTGGACCAGGACAAGCGCCTGGCCTGGCGGCGCTGCCCCTTCGACGTCCTGTTCAAGGGCACCGACTGGAAGGGGACCGAGAAGGGCAACGCCCTTGAGGCGCAGATCGAGGAGGTGGGGGCCCGGGTCGTCTACCTGCCCTACACACCCACCACGTCCTCGACCATGCTGCGCCGCATGCTCGCTCAGGAGGTTGCTGCGCGCACCCCCGTGCCGGACAGGAGGTGAGGGCCCGTGCGCCTCGCCCTCCCGCAGCGCCTCCGCACCCGCCGCCCCACGCGCCGCCAGCTGTCCACCGCGCTCGCCGTGCTGGCCCTCGCCGCGCTGGCGGCCGCGGCCTGGCTGCACGAGGGCGCCTCGCAGGCCGACGTCGAGCTCAACGACGGCGGGGTGTGGGTCACCAGCACCTCCCAGCACCTCGTGGCGCGGCTGAACTACCCCTCCCGACAGGTCGACGGCGCCATCCGCACGGCCTCGGACAGCTTCGACGTCACCCAGAGCGCCGACCACGTCCTGGTCCCCGACACGGCCGCCTCCACCGTCTCCACGGTGGATCCCACCACCGTCTCGCTGTCCACGGGGACGCCCCTGACCAGCGGGGTCGCCATCTCCCAGGGCGCCGACCGGGTCATCTCCGTCAGCTCCTCCGAGGGCACCGTGCGCGCGACCACGGTCAGCGCCATCGGCTCCCTGTCCGCGGCCCCGGCCCTGATCGAGAACGAGCCGGAGGTCGTGGCGGTCGCCGGCACCGACGGCTCCGTCCACGCCGTGTCCCCCAGGACCGGCACGATCACGACCGTCCCGGTGCGCTCGACCGGCTGGGACAGGCCCAGGACCGAGGCGGCCTCGCTCACGGCCGGCACGGACGTCGCGATCACCGCCGTCGGCGCGCAGACCGTCGTCCTGGAGCGCGGCACGGGCGTGCTCCACCTGCCCGGCGGCAGGACCCTCGACCTGGGGGAGTCGGGCCTGACCCTCCAGCAGCCGGGACCCGACTCCGACACCGTCCTGGTGGCCTCCCGCACCGCGCTGCTGAGCGTGAGCATGGACGGCTCGGGCTCCACGTCCCTGCCCGCCTCCGATGAGGGCGAGGCGCCCGTGGGCGTGGCCGCCGCCCCAGTGCGCCTGGGCGGCTGCGTGTACGCCGCCTGGTCCGGATCGGGCCAGTTCGTGCGTCAGTGCTCGGGGCAGACCGAGACCCGCCACGACGAGAAGCTCGCCTCCTCCACCGCCCCGGTCTTCCGCGTCAACCGGGACGCCATCGTCCTCAACGACGTCATCGAGGGCACCGTGTGGCTCCCCGACGAGGAGCTCGTGCTGGTCGAGAACTGGACCGACGTCACCTCCCAGACGGACGAGGACGCCGCCAACAAGGACGACTCGGCCCAGACCAGCGAGTCCCAGTCCCTGCCCGAGCGCACCGAGGAGAACCACCCGCCCGAGGCCGTGGACGACTCCTTCGGAGTGCGCCCGGGCCGCTCCACCGTCCTGCCGGTGCTGGCCAACGACACCGACCAGGACGGCGACGTGCTCACCGCGACCCCCGGCGAGGGCGCCGCGGGCAGCACGGTCGCCCAGGCCCAGGACGGCCTCGCCCTGCGGCTGGACACGGCCGACGACGCCACCGGCACCATCACGATCCCCTACACGGCCGACGACGGGCGGGGCCTGTCCGACTCCGCCGTGGCCACCGTCGAGGTGCACCCCTGGGACGTCAACGGCGCCCCCGAGCAGAGCACGACTCCGAAGATCGTGGTCTCGGGCACCGCCTCGGCCTCCGCCAGCGTGCTGGGGACCTGGCGCGACCCCGACGGCGACACCCTCTACCTGGTCTCCGCCCAGGGCGAGGGCCTGGACGTGCGCACCACGAACGAGGGCACGGTCACGGTGCGCGACCTGACGGGCACCCCGGGCACCCGCCCGCTGACGGTGGTCGTCTCCGACGGCCGCGAGACGACCTCGGGCACGGTGGACGTGGACGTGCAGTCCGCCGACTCGGCGGTGCCGATCGCCAACGCGGACCACGTCCACGTCGTGGCCGGCTCCCAGACGGTCTTCTCACCGCTGGACAACGACTCCTCCCCCACCGGGGAGCCGCTGAGCCTGGCGGGCCTGGACGACCCCCCGGCCGGCACCACCGCCGACCTCAACCGGCAGGCGGGCACCGTCACCTTCAAGGCGGAGGCGGCGGGAACCTACTACCTCACCTATGATGTCTCGGCCGGGGCGGCGGTGGCCAAGGGCGTGGTGCGCGTCGACGTGGCGCCCGCCTCCGACTCCTCGGTGCCGCCCGTGCCCGAGAACGACACGGCGCTGCTGCGCGAGGGCGGCGCGGTCACGATCGCCCCTCTGAGCAACGACTTCGACCCCTCCGGCGGGATCCTCGTGCTCCAGTCGGCCTCCGCGCCCCCGGACTCGGGGGTGACGGTCACGGTGGTCAACCACTCGCTGCTGCAGATCACCGCGGCGGGCAGCGTGCCCGAGCAGGTGGACCTGGAGTACACGGTGTCCAACGGGGCCTCGACGGCGACCGGGCACGTGACGGTCGTGCCCATCACCTCCAGCGAGGCGCAGGTCCCAGTCACCGCCTCGGACACCGCGGTGGTGCGGGTGGGCGACGTCGTCACCGTCCCGGTGCTCGACAACGACACCTCGCCGTCGGGGCTGGCCCTGACGCTGACCGACCGGCTCGGCACCGTGGGGGACTCGCTGGGCACCGCCTGGGTCTCGGAGGACTCGGTGCGGATGAAGGCCGGCGACGTGCCGGGGCGCACCACCCTGACCTACACGGCCACCGACACGCTGGGCCAGACTGCCACCGGCCGGCTCGACATCGAGGTGCGCGACCGCGACGACGCCTCCAACACCGCCCCCAGCCCGCAGAACCTGGAGGCGAGCACGGTGGCGGGCGAGCCGGTCGACATCACCGTGCCGCTGGACAATATCGACGCCGACGGCGACTCGGTGAGCCTGGTGGGCCTCAACCAGCCCCCCACCGGCGGCACCGTCCAGGTCGACAGCTCCCGGCTGACCTACACGCCCACCGACGGCACGACGGGCACGGACACCTTCACCTACACCGTCCAGGACCGCTTCGGCGCCCAGACGAGCGCCACGGTGCGCGTCGGCGTGGCGCCGACGTCGGCAACCAACACGGCGCCGGTGGCCACCGACGACACGGTGGTGGCCAAGCCCGGGCGCACGGTGGCCGTGGACGTGCTCACCAACGACCTGGACGCCGACGGCGACAACCTCGTCCTGGAGGGCACGCCCGCCCCCGACGACGACGCCCTGGGCGTGTCCGTGCGCTCCAACCGGGTGGTGCTCAACCTGCCCGCCACCGAGGGCGTGCGCACGGTGCACTACACCGTCTCCGACTCCCGTGGCGGCACCGACGTGGGCACCCTAACCGTGCAGGTGGACGCCAACGCGCCCGCCGCCAGCCCGGTGGGCGCCGACGACTACGTGACCGTGGACAAGGTCGACGCCGACGGCTCGGTGATCGTGCCGGTCCTGGACAACGACTCCGACGCCGACGGCTCCCCCTGGGACCTGACCCTGACCACCGACGACCCGACCGCCCAGGTGACCGACAGCCAGGAGATCCAGGTGACCGTCGGCGAGGAGCGGCGCTTCGTGCTCTACACGATCACCGACGTCGACGGTCTGACGGGCAACGCCGTGGTGGTCGTGCCCGCCCGCTCCGAGCTGCGGCCGCGCCTGAACTCCACGACGGTGCCGGTGCGCATCCCCGCGGGCCGCACCACGGAGGTCAGCCTGTCCACCTACGTCATGTCCCGCGCTGGAACCTCGCTGACGATCACGGACACCTCCGCCCTGCGCACCGGCAACGGGCTGGACTCGGCCGTGGCCGGCGGGGACGGCACCGTGTCCCTGACGCCGACGGCGGGATTCCTCGGACAGACCTCGGTGACCATGACGGTGGCCGACGGCACCGGGGAGGACGCCCTGAGCTCGACCCTGACGCTGCCGGTGCTCGTGGAGTCCACCACCAACACGGCTCCCGTGCTCACCCCGACCCAGATCCTGGTGGCCCCCGGCGAGGGCGCCACCAGCGCGGACCTGGCAGCCATGACCAAGGACCCCGACGGCGACCGCCTCTCCTTCACCGCAGGCTCGGCGCCCGGCGGCTTCGAGGTGAGCCTGTCCGGCTCGACGCTGTCGGTCAGCGCGGCCGACGGCGCCGCCGTCGGCACCACCGGGAACGTGACCGTCACCGTGGACGACGGGGCGAACCCGGGGGTGAGCGCCGACCTGCCGCTGAAGGTGGTCGACTCCACCAAGCCCCTCATGACGACGGCGCCGGCGACGCTGACCTCGGACGGCTCGCCCGTGAGCGTGGACGTGGCCTCCCTGGTGACCAACCCCTTCCCCGGCAAGCCCATCACGCTGGCGGACGCGCCGGCGGTCACCTCCGGACAGGGCAGCGTGTCGGCGTCGGGCACGACGCTGACCATCAGCCCGGCCTCCGGCTTCACCGGGCGCCTGGTGGTGGGCTACCGGGCGCTGGACGCCACCGGCGCCGCGTCGCGCGGCGTCAGCGGGACGGTGACCGTGACGGTCTCGGGCGTCCCGGCCCCCCCGGTCGGGGTGAGCGCGGAGCCCCGCGGCTCGACCTCCATGACGGTGACCTGGACGCCCGGGTCCGACCACGGCTCGACCATCACCTCCTACACGCTCACCGAGGTCGGCGGCGCCGGCACCTGGCAGTGCACGGGCTCGCCCTGCGAGGCCACCGGCCTGCAGACGGGCGGCACCTACTCCTTCCAGGTGGTGGCCACCAACGCCGCCGGCTCCTCGGAGCCCTCGGCGGCCTCGACGCCCAAGGTCCTGTCGGTCACCCCGCCCCGGCCCGCGGGCGTCACCCTCACCGGGGGCCAGGGCGAGGTCACCGCCTCCTGGTCCCCCGTCAACGCCGAGGGCTGGGGCGTCACCTACGAGGTGCAGCTCGACGACGGCCAGCGGCAGACGACCAGCGGCACCTCGGCCACCTTCTACGTGGGCTCCGGCAGCTATGTGGCCAAGGTCCGCGCCGTCGTCGCCGGCAGCGGCAGCTCGGGGTGGACGACGTCGAACGCCGCCGGCCCGTGGAGCGCCCCGGGCAAGCCCTCGGTGCAGCAGGCCGCCGGCGGGGTCAGCGTGTCCTGGAGCTCGGCCGGCACGGGGGCGCGGGTCTCCTACACCGTCAACGTCCGGGGCGACACCTCGACCTCCATCGACGCGGGCACCAGCACCAGCGCCTTCGTCCCGCTGTCCCCCGGCAGCTACACGATCAGCATCACCGCCTCCCACGGCGGCAGCTCCGCGGAGTCGCCCTCCACGGACTTCAAGGTCACGGGCTCCCCGAACCCGCCGTCCTCACCGGTCATCGCGGCCAGCGGGGCCTCCGGCGCCCTCGACGTGGTCACGCCCGCCTACGCGAGCGCGGGAGGCGGCTGGTCCGCCGGCGAGCTCCGCGTGGAGTACTCCATCGACGGCGGCGCCAGCTGGACCGGGAGCACGCACTTCACCGGCCTGTGGAACGGCCGGGGCTATACCGTCAGCGCCCGCGTCGTCGCCCCCGACGGCTCGGTCTCCTCCTCGACGACCGGCAACACGGCCAGGCCCTACGGGCCGCCCGGGGCCCCGACGGTCTCCTGCGCGCCGTCCGGGACCTCCGTACGCTGCACCTTCACGCCCGGGGACACCGGCGGGCAGGCGGTCACCTACGAGCAGGCGGACTCCTCCGACGGAGCCGGGGCCGGACCCGTCTCGGAGGGCTACGTCAAGGTGATCGATCCCGGCGCCGGGAGGTCGGCGACCTGGTGCGTGCGCGCCTCCAACGGCGCCGGCACCACCGCCTGGTCCTGCGACTCGGCGACCGCGAGCGGGGCGTCGAGGTCCTTCTACATCACCACGGACACGCCGGAGGCCCAGTGCTCCCAGCAGGACCTGGACGAGACGGGCTTCCGCCGCAACTTCTGCTGGAGGATCGTTGTGGACGTCTCGGGCTTCAGCCCGAACAGCTCCGTGTCGTGCAGCTACGACTACCGGGACCGCGCCGACGGCCAGATCAAGCGCTACACGGGCAGCGTCACCGTGGACTCCTCCGGCGAGGGCCGCAAGGTCTTCCCGCACCGCAGCGCGGTCCCCGATCTCCAGGTCACCTGCACCCAGCAGTAGACTCCGCACGCGCGTTCCCATCACGTCCCACAGATACCGCTTTCTAGGAGGCTCGTCCGCCCATGGCCCTCTCGCAGGAAAACGCGAAATGGTTCGCCGACACCTTCACGCGCATCGTCGACAATGTCGGCCAGGCCCTCCTGGGCAAGGAGGACGTGGTGCGCCTGGCGCTGACGACCATGCTCGCCGAGGGCCACCTCCTGCTGGAAGACGCCCCCGGAACGGGCAAGACCGCCCTGGCCCGCGCACTGGCCGCCACCGTCCAGGGCACCCACTCGCGCATCCAGTTCACCCCCGACCTGCTGCCCAGCGACATCACGGGCGTGACCATCTTCGACCAGAAGACCCATGAGTGGGAGTTCCACGCGGGCCCCGTCTTCGCCTCCGTCCTCCTGGCCGACGAGATCAACCGCGCCTCGCCCAAGACCCAGTCCGCCCTGCTGGAGGTCATGGAGGAGTCCACGGTCACCGTCGACGGCGAGCGCCACGAGACCGGCCGCCCCTTCATGGTCATCGCCACCCAGAACCCCATCGAGCAGGCCGGCACCTACCGCCTGCCCGAGGCCCAGCTGGACCGCTTCCTGGTCAAGACCACCATCGGCTACCCCGACCGCAAGGCCCTGACCCGGATCCTCGCCGGATCCGCCAGGCCTGACCGCTCCAAGTCCCTCAAGACCGTGATCACCGCCCCGGCGGTCGCCCAGATGGCCGACCTGGCGGCGGGCAACCACGTCGAGGACTCGGTCCTGGACTACATCGGCGCGCTCGTGGAGGCCACCCGGAGCTCCCCCGACACGCGCCTGGGCGTGTCCACCCGCGGCGCCATCGCCATGACGCGCGCCGCCCGCGTGTGGGCCGCCTCCCGCGGGCGCGCCTACGTCCTGCCCGACGACGTCAAGGAGCTCGCCGAGGTCGTCTGGGCCCACAGGCTGGTCATGGACCCCGACGCCGAGTTCTCCGGTGCCACCGCCCGCGGCGTCGTCACCCGCGCCCTGGAGGAGACGCCGGCGCCCACGACCCGCCTCTAGCCCCGGCCCCCGAGCCCCGCCAACATCCCGACAGCACCCGACAACCCGACAGCGCAGCAGCATGCCCACACCTCAGCCCACCTCGCCGCCGCGGACGGGACGCAACCGCGCCCGTCCGCGCAGCACCGCGTCCGCGGCGTCCCCGGCGCCCGCGTGGCACGAGTCGCTCCCACTGCGCCGCATTATTAACGGCGTGTCCACCCCCGGCTGGGCGCTGAGCGTGGTGACCCCCACCGGCTGGGCGTGCCTGCTGCTCCTGGCCGCCACCGGCCTGGCCGCCCTCCGCCTGGGCTGGCAGGAGGCCTGGAGCGCGGCCGCGGTCCTCGCCGTCGTCGTGGGCACCTCCTGGCTGTGGCTCCTGCCGCGCGGCGCGCACCGCGTCTCCCACGAGCTGCTGGAGCCGCGGGTGACGGTCGGCGACGAGGCGATCATCCACCTGACGGTCCTCAACCCCACCGGCCGGCCGCTGCTGCCCGCCCGCATGGAGATGCCCGTGGGCCCGGGCACCGCCGTCTTCGCCGTGCCCACCCTGCGCTCCGCCGCCGTCCACGAGCGCGGCTTCGTACTGCCGACCGCGCGGCGCGGCGTCGTCACCGTCGGCCCCGTGGTCTCGGTCTCGGCCGACCCGGTGGGGCTGCTGCGCCGCGAGCGCACCCGCACCCGGGCCCAGCTCGTCCACGTCCACCCGCGCACCGTCCGCGTGGGCTCCTCCCTGCACGGCCTCATGCGCGACGTCGAGGGGGCCATCACCCAGGAGCTGTCCAGCTCCGACGTCTCCTTCCACGCCCTGCGCGACTACGTGCCCGGCGACGACCGCCGCAATGTCCACTGGCGCACCACCGCCCACACCGGGCGCCTCATGGTCCGCCAGTTCGAGGAGACTCACCGCTCCAGCCTCCTGGTCCTCCTGGACTGCCTCATCGACGACTACGAGGTGGAGGAGGACTTCGAGACGGCCGTGTCGGTGGCCTGCTCCCTGGGCCTGAACGCCATCCACGACGGCCGCGAGGTCGCGCTGGCGACCCAGGACGACGAGCTGTCCACCGCCACCGGGCTGCAGCTGCTCGACGCCTCCTGCCTGGTGACCGCGACGGCGGAGGCGGGCTGCGACGACCTGGCCCGCCAGGCCTCCGCCCGCCACCCCGAGGCCTCCGTCATCATCCTGGTCACCGGGCAGCGCTGCGAGAAGCAGACCCTGGCGCGCGTGCGCACCCTCACTCCCCTGGACGCGGTCGTCCTGGCGCTGCGCTGCGGCTCGCGGGCCATGGAGCGCCACTCCGTGGGCGGGCTGACCGCCTACGACCTGGACCGGGTCCAGGCCCTCCCCCGCATTATGAGGAGGGCCTCGTGAGCGCCCCGCGCCCCGGTCCCGGAGGCGGGGACGGTCGGGCCGGCCTGCGGGGCCTGCCGCCGTCGCGGTGGATCGACCTGGTGCTCGTCGTCGTCCTGGCCCTGGTCGCCGCCGTCCTGTTCGTGCCGCCCTTCGGCTCCCCCATCGGCGCACAGGCCGCGGCCTGCGGGATCGGGACCGGGGCGGTCGTGGCCCTGGTGTGCGCGGCCGCCCGACTGGGCCCCGCCCCCACGCTGGCCCTCGCCGCGCTGGCCCACGTGGGCCTGGCCCCGTGGATCCTGCCGGACGTCGGCAGCGGGTGGAAGGCGGTGCGCGCGGTCCTGGCCGCCACGGTCACCGTGTGGCGCGACGCCCTGACCCTGCCGGTGCCGCTGACCGCCTTCCCCACCATGACGGTGCTGCCGTGGCTGGCGGGACTGGCCACCGGCGTGCTCGCCACCCGGGCGGTCCTGTCGGGGCGCGTGATCAGCGCCGGCACGGCCGTCCTGGCCCAGGCGGGGGTGGCCATCGCCTGGGGCGTGCGCACCGCCCTGGCTCCGAGCGCCCTGGGGGCGGGCCTGATGGCGGGAGTGCTCCTGCTGTGGGCCATGACGGCGCAGCGCGGTCGGCGCGAGCGCGTCGCGGAGGTCCTGGAGACCAGGGACGCGGGCGTGGGCAGGGGCTCGCGGCTCGGGCTGGCGCGCGCCGTGGCGCTGCTGGCGGTCACCGCCGCAGTGGCGGCGCTGGCGATCCCGGCGGCCCCCCACAGCCGCACGGTGCTGCGCGACCTGTTCGAGCCGCCCCTGGACCTGACCGAGTACGCCACGCCGCTGTCCCTGGTGCGGACCCTGGAGACGGATATGGCCTCCACCCCCCTGATGACCGCCTCAGGCGCGGACGAGTCCACCCGCATCCGCCTGGCCGCCCTGGACTCCTACGACGGGCTGTCGGCCCGTATCAGCGCGTCCGCGACCGGTGCGGCCCGCTTTCAGCGCACCGGGCACGAGACCCCGCTGACCGCCGACGGCGCGATCAGCTCGGAGGACTCCCGCGAGGTGACCGTCGGCATCGCCGACTACAGCTTCCCGTGGGTGCCCACCGTCGCCGACACCCTCAGCCTGGAGGTCTCGGGGGCCCGCGCGGAGCAGGTCTCCCAGAGCCTGTACTACGACGTGTTCTCCACCACCGGCATCACCACCGCGTCCCTGAGCAGCGGCGACGTCCTGACCGAGCAGGTCAAGGACCCCCCGGTGGCCTCCGACGCGCAACTGACCGAGGCCGGCATCGACAACGTCGCCCTGGGGCCGGTCGAGGACGTGCCCCCCTCCGTGCAGACCCTGGCCACGACGCTGGTCGGGACGACCTCCGAGCCTCTGGCCCAGATCCGCATGCTGCAGCAGGCGCTGCGCACCGGCTACTACTCCGACGGCACCAAGAGCCCCTCCCCGCCCGGGCACGGCGCCGCCCGCATCGCCTCCATGGTGGACGCCGGCTCGCTGGTCGGCGACGACGAGCAGTACTCGGTCCTCATGATGCTCATGTGCCGCTCACTAGGGATCCCGGCACGCGTGGTCATGGGCTTCAGGCCCACCATGGACGGCAACGCCGCCAACGTCACCGGCCAGGACGTCAGCGCCTGGGTGGAGGTCCCCTTCCGCTCGGTGGGATGGGTCACCATCGACGTGGTCCCCGACCGCGACCAGGTGCCGCAGCAGCAGACGACCGAAAAGGTCTCCAACCCCGAGCCGCAGGTGCTCCAGCCCCCGCTGCCCCTCCAGGACCCGGCCCACCTGCCGCCGTCCTACGAGGACGAGGACCGCGACAACTCCAACGACGACGACGGCCGCGGCCTGGGCCGGATCGTGGCCATGGTCGCCGGCGGGCTGGGGGCCGTGCTGCTGCCGATCGCGACGATCCTGGCGGCCAAGGCCCTGCGCCGGCGCCGGCGCCGGCGCCGAGGCGGGGTCGAGGGGGTGCTCGGCGCATGGGACGAGGTCGTGGACCGGGCACGTGACTTCGGACGCAGGACGCCGCCACGGGCCACCCGCCGCGAGGCCGCCTTGTCGCTCGCGCCGGCCTTTCCGACCGCCGAGCTGACACGCTTCGCGGCAGCCGTTGACGGCCAGGTCTTCGGTAAGGGCATACCGACGTCGTACGCTGTGAGCACAATCTGGGCGTCGGCCGACGCCATGGTGCCCTCCATGGGCTCGGACCGCTCGCGGATGCGGCGCCTCGCCGCCCGCCTGTCGCCGCGCTCCCTGGGGCGCCCGCACCGGACCGGCCCCCGCGCAGCTCGACGACCCATCACTCGTTCAGGACCCAGGAGGAAGCGCTCGTGACCTCGACGCCGCCGTACAGCCAGGCCGCCGCTCCACCCGCCGCGGTGCGCAACCGCGTTATCGCCGGGGCGATCGACCTCATCGGCGGCGCGGCGCTGGTGGCGGGACTGGGGGTGCTCCTGAGCATGGCGATCCCCAAGACCCCGGTTGCGTGGCTCGTGGCGGCCGCGGCCGTCGTGGCGCCCCGCGAGCTGGTCCTCGCCCTGACCGGCTGGAGCCCCGGCGGCCGGCTCATGGGCGTGCGCCTGGTGAGTGCGGCCACCGGCGGAGCGCCGAGGACGCGCCTGTTCATCCACGCCGACCTGCTGTGCGTGACCCTGGGCCTGGGGGCGATCATGTTCATGAGCTCAGCGGCGTCCAGCCCGCGCGGGCAGGGCTGGCACGACCGCATGGCCGGAACCCTGGCCGTGAGCACCCGCTCAGGCTCCACCGCGGCGCCCAGGCGGCAGGCGGCCGGGCGGCAGGCGGCCGGACGACAGGACGTCGCGCAGCAGGCCCCCAAGCGGCAGGCCCCACGACGCCAGTCCATCAGGCACCAGACGCATACGGCCGCCCCTCCCCAGCACGCGATGGGGAAGGGCCCCGCACGCGAGCGCGCCCGCGTCTTCCCCGACAACGCGTTCTTCCTCAACCCCGACGGCTCCTCGACGGACATCGGCTCCACGGTCGACACAGCGAGCGCCGTGGTCCTGCCTCCGGCCTCCGACCGCGCCATTATCGACTCCGTGCCCTGGGCCGCCGTACCGACCCAGCTCGACATGCCGACCAGGGACGACTCGCCGCTCGTCCCTCAGGCCCCGGCGAGCCCCGCTCCCGCCGCCCAGGACGCGGCGGGCCCCCTCCCCGCCTCCCCGCTCCCGGCCGGCCCCAGCCCCATGACACCGGCCCCAACGGGATCGGAGCCCGCCACCCCGGGCGCGACGGACCCCTTCTCCCCTCCCCCGCCGATGGTGCGCCCCTTCTCCATGCCGTCGGCCCAGACC
>ERZ773063.1147-NODE-1147-length-16119-cov-2.536230_pt1 | contig 16119 bp, 18 predicted proteins | sample MGYA00580625_ERZ773063 | MGnify/ENA primary metagenome ERZ773063 (study PRJEB29015, sample SAMEA2738022) | human oral metagenome | biome: human oral; feature: human-associated habitat; material: dental | place: China | collected 2042 ...
GAATTTTTACATATTCATCAAAAAGCATCTGATCGCCGTTATATTTAATCATTAATTCGCCGCGACTCTTACTGGTCGAAACCAAGTCATATTTTTCCGCAAAATTGAGATACTTCATAGCCGCTTTTGTATCAGGAAATGTTTTATTCTTATCTCTAAACTGATCTCTTAAACTATCGAACTCCTCCTCGGTCTTTATATCCTCTTCTTTCAAATTCGTTAATTTCTCATCGCCGCAATATCTGCCATAATCTCTTACGGCGGTATCGTAATAATTGAGTATTATCGGATCGGGCGTGATTTGAATGCTTTTTTCAGGTTTTAGATTGCTAAATGAAGAATTCTTGCGCTCCTCTTCGTGTAACCTAGCTATCCTTTCATTTCGTGCAGTTCCGTATCCGCCTAAAATTTTCTCCCCTTTTTGATAATCTCTCATATGAAATATATAATCCCATTTCCTACCTAAGTTATGCAGATAATACGTAACACAATGCTTATAAGCAAGATCCAATTCCTCTTGCGTAGGCTGTCCTACTACATTGTATTTCAACAAAATATCAAGTATCGGCTCATAATTGGGCGTTGAATTTAAAAGAACATAATACGATCTAGGCAAAATAGAATTTTTAGCATCACTTACAATATATATGTAATCGTACTTCTGATCACTCAATTGAGGCTTATATCCATGATCTAAGATTATTTCTATCATTTTTGAAAAACCATTTGTAATCAAATAATATAAGGGATCAATATCTCCTTTGGGCCCAGTTCTAAAAACGCAAACATCCTTATCCAATTTTATATAAGCTTTGCCGTTGTCGACTAAAATCGGGCTGCTGGTTTTATATATTGGGCAGTCCAAATACCACTGTACCGCTTTCACCTCTTCAAATTTAACCCCGTTATCCAGTAATAGTTTTGCCGTTTTGGTGGAGTTATTTTCTATCGCATAGGCTAGCGGACTAAGTTTATATCTGTCCTTATGCCTCATATCCGCCCCTAGCTTTATAAGCTCTTTAGCGGTATTTTCATCATCGTAAAATGCGCTATAAATAAGCGGGCTAGTGCCTGCATGCATCTGTAAATTTACGCTTAGATTATTGTCTTTTAAAAAATTTAAAACGCCTTTAGTATCTTTAGCTTTGAGCATTAAGCGAAGCTTTTTTAAAGTAGCGTTTTCTTCCCAATGAGAATTCGTATATTCCGCCTCATCATCAATATCCCAGTAGCGAAACGCAAAGCTATCGACCTCTTCTTGGCTTACGTATTTGCTAAGGCCCGGCACTTTGGAAACATTAGTGTCGGCAGTAACGGTAAAATGGGTTTGTTTGCGCTCCGTAAGACCCGATCTTTCGCCTAGCAGATACAGCGCGCATACGACTACCACGCAGATAGCATAAATAAACCGAAGTTTGAAGTCTTTCAAAATTTTCCTCCCCTTTAACAAAACGTCATTTTGCTATTTTCGAGCGCATTATAGCCCAGATTAAATTAAATCGAAATTTTACATGGCGGGCGGGTAAAATTTTATATAAATTTAGCCCGCCAGCCTTGAAATCTGAGCAAATTTAAAAATTAGATGCGTATTTAGAATTTTAATTAGCTTTATTCTAGATCGCTCAAAAGATCCGCCAAGCTCACGCTTGATAGGGATTTTTTAAAATCATTCTGAATGCGAGCAAAGCGCGGCGCGAGTACCGCCTCGATCTTGCCGCCCACGGGGCAGGCGCTAGGCGAGCCTTTGTGCAGGCGAAACATCGCGTCCTCCTCGCTCACCGCCTCGTAAATGTCTAAAAGCGTGATGAGCCGCGCGTCGCGAGCTAGTGTGATGCCGCCCACGCCCGCGGTCGTGAGCACTAGAGCTGCGTTTCTTAGCTGCGAGATCAGCCTGCGCGCGATGGCGGGGTTTATCCCCGAGCTTGCGGCGACGAAATCGCCCGTGACCTTCTCCTCGCGAAAATACGCGACGCAAAGCATGATGTGAACCGCGAGTGAAAATTTGATACCTACTTGCATTTCGCTCCTTGATTTGGATCTGAGTTTTAGAATTTAAGCGAAATTTTCCTTAAACTCGGCCGCTAAATTTTAGATCGCGCTAAAATTTTATCCGCTAGGCGATTTTCTTAAAATTCTAATCTTAAATTTAATCGTGCCTAAATTTATCAGCCAAACGATCTTTCTAAAATTCGGATATTAAATTTTAATCGTTCCGAAATTTCATCTGTTAGGCGATTTTTCTAAAATTTAGATATTAATTTAATCACGCCTAAATTTCATCCGCGACATAGCAAGCCGCGCGTCGCCTATATCGATAGTGCGACTATCACCGTCTGCCGCTACTACCGCTATCGTCGCTATTACTACATTATCTTTGCCGCCATTGTCGTCGTCGCTGCTACCATTCATTATATTTACAGCAGATCGCTATTGCCGCTTGCCGCTACGCTACCATCGCTCATTATCTTTACGGCTGTTATTGCAGTCTCCGCGGCGCCGTTCATTATATTCTCGCTACCACCCACTGTATTACGGCTGGCGCTAATACCGCCACCCGTGCCGCTGTCGCCTACCACCATTGCAGCTGCTACCGCCGTTGTCGTGAATACAATCCGCCGCTGTCGCCACCGCCGCTATTATTCGAATACAATCGCTACCGATTTTTTGCAACGCAATCGCAGCCGTCATTAGCACCGCGGTCGCCGCCGCCGTATCCATTAAATTTTAAATTCTAGTTCGAGTTCGGCTCCGCCGCTAAATTTAATTTCAAGCCGTAGCTAGCTCTAAATTTTAATTCAAACATAGGCTTTGTCCTGGCGCTAAATTTTGATTTAAAGCTCTAGCTTACTTTTTCGCTAAATTTTAAATTTACGTTAGAATTTTACCGCGCCACGTAGTTAAAATTTGCACCCGAATTTCGCCGTGCAGCGCAGTTAAAATTTACGCGCGGCAACGCCGCATTATTCGCCGACCGCCGTAAACGGCTTGCCGATAAATTTTTGCGCCCCGATCTCATCTATTACGGCGAGCGCGAGGTCTGCGTAGCCGATGTAGCTTTTGCCCTTGCCGTTTAGGATCAGCTCGTCGCCTCCGAGGGCGTATGAGCCCGTGCGCGCGGCGTTTGCGTCGTATTCCGCGGCGGGGATCACGTAGGTCCAGATCAAATCTTTGCTCGCTTTTAGCACCTCGTAGCTCGCTGCAGTCGCCTCGGCTACGCCCATATACTCAGCCGGAAAGCTTGGAGTATCCATCAGGCGCGTCTTACGTGAAGCGTCTGCGTATAACACACCCGCGCCGCCGATGACGAAAAGTCTCGTCTGCGTGCCGCCTAGCAGCTCCGCGATATGCTGCGTCATTTTCGCGTGAAGCGGGAAGGTCTGCGGCGTCCATGCAGCGATCGCGCTGATGACGACGTCAAAGCCCGCCAAATCGGCCTTGCTAAGCTCAAAAACGTCCTTGTGCACGAGCTTAATGGCACCATTTTTATACTCTTTGTTTCGCGCGAAGCCCGTTACGTCGTAGCCCTGCTTTAGCGCCTCCGCAACTAGCGCGCTACCTGATTTTCCATTTGCTCCGATGATTGCTACCTTTTTCATTTTCTATCCTTTAAATTTAGATTTTGTTTGCTTACACAGCCGCTTATCGCTGCGGCAAGCTAATTTAGTTGCCGCCGCGGCCGATACACTCTCTCATACGACCATCTATCGCCGTCGCCGCAGCCGATAAACCCGCTACGCAGGGTACGTTTTGCCGCGCTGCGCAGTTTAAAATTTACGACCGTGCTTTGCCGCGCGCTTGTTTTGCGAAATTTTACAGCCAGCTTGGCTTTACGTCCTCGTTTATCACGCCATCATCCATCGTGTATTGCTCCAGGCTGCCGCGTTTGGCTTGAATACAGATAAACTTCATTCCTTGCGCACCAGCCTTGAAGCACCTTTTGCCGGCCGGATCGATGCGGATCGCGTCGCCCTCGCTGACCGCCGTCTCCTCACCGTCGATAAAAAGCGTGCCGCCGCCTTTTAGCACCAAGTAAAGCTCCTCGTTTTGCTTGTGCGAATGCACGAACGGCACGCTCGCATTTGCGGGAAGCTCGTTGATAGAGAGCTCGCAGCCGCTTAAGCCTAGAGCTTCTTTTAGCTCGACCCTAGGTTCGTTTTTCGTTGAAATGATCTTGTAGTTTGACATCTTTTTCTCCTTGTAAATTTTTTGTTGTAATGCTATAACTTACAACTAATGAGCGAAGTATAGTCAAATTTTGTTGTAATGTCAAGAGTTACAGCAAAATTTTTCAAAAAAATTGACGCAAATTTTAAAATCAGCTAAAATCCGCGCGATTTTAACCGAAGGATTTTTATGCAAAATAGCGCATTTAAGACGCTAACGCTCATCGCAAAGGAAAATTTTAAAAAGCTGTTCTTGACGTTTAGCCTGGTTTTAGCGGAAAACGGACTGTTTCTCGTCTATCCCGTACTAGCCGGCATCGCCATAAACGCCATCGTAGCGGGCGACACGCTTTTGGCACTTAGCTACTCGTGCATGGTATTCGTGGGCTGGGGGCTTGGCTCGATTAGACGGCGCGTGGATACGCAGGTATTTACTAGGATATATGCAGGACTTGCCGTAAGCGTGATAATGAACGAAAAAAGAGCCGCAAAAGACGAAAGCGCCGTAATCGCAAGAGCAAATTTATCTCGCGAGTTCGTAGATTTTTTCGAGCAGCATTTTCCCGTGTTTTTTACCTCGGTCGTCTCGATTTTCGGCTCGGCGATCATGCTTTTATTTATCGAGTTCTACGTGGGTTTGGCTGTTTTTGCCCTGCTCGCGGTTTTTGGAGTTTTGCTACCCAAATACATCGCCAAAAACGACCGCTTGTATCTAAAGCTAAACAACCAGCTAGAGCGCGAGGCAGGACGCATAAGCACAGGCGACGAGCGCACGCTAAATCGCCACTACGACGTGCTTTCAAAGCTTCGTATCCGCATCTCAAACAGAGAGGCGATGAGCTTTTTCATCATCGGTACGAGTGCGGCGGCGATTTTTAGTTTGGCGATATTTTTGCTCTCAAGCAAGCAGGCAAACGCAGGCCACATCTACTCGGTGCTCACCTATCTTTGGACGTTTGCGATCAGCCTTGATGACGCGCCGAGGCTGATAGAGGAGTTTAGCAAGCTAAAAGACATCGGCAAGCGCGTAGATGCCGGACTAGAAGGCGATATAGATAAAATTTAAGCGCTTTTTTGAGGTATAATTTAACTAAAATTTGCCCAAAAACGAGGTCAAAATGTACGAAAATCACGCCCATTGCGCGCATTCGCACGCGTCAAATAAAACCGTTTTAAGAAATTCCTTCCTTATAATATCCGCTTTTATGCTGGTTGAGGTCGCGGGCGGCTTCGCGACGAACTCGCTCGCCCTGCTTTCAGACGCCGGACATATGCTATCAGACGCCGCAGCACTCGGGCTTTCGCTATTTGCGTTTAAATTCGGCGAACGCAAAGGCAATCTGCAAAAGACCTTCGGCTACAGGCGGATTGAAATTTTAGCCGCGGCGATAAACGCTCTCGCTCTCGTCGCGATCGCCGTTTTTATCATCATCGAGGCGATGCGGAGATTCCAAAACCCGCCCGAAGTAGCCACCGCGGGCATGCTTGCCATCAGCACGCTGGGACTTGCCGTAAACATCGTCGTGGCACTATATATGCTGCGCGGCGGCGACGTGAGAGAAAACGTCAATATGCGCGGAGCCTATGCACACGTACTGGGCGACGCTTTAGGCTCGGTGGGCGCGATCACGGCGGCACTGCTGATAATGTGCTTTGGCTGGGGCTGGGCGGACGCGGCGGCTAGCGTGCTCGTGGCCGCGCTCATCGTAAAAAGCGGCTGGGGCGTGCTAAAAGACAGCCTAAACATCCTGATGGAGGGCTCGCCAAAGGGCGTGTGTCTGGACGGGCTCGTCGCGCAGATCAGGGGCGTGGACGGCGTGCTTTCGGTGCACGACCTGCACGTCTGGAGCATCACGAGCGGCGCAAACGCGCTCACGGCTCACGTGGTGGTCAGCGGCGAGCTGAGCGTGCGCGAGGCGGAGCGGATCTTGCGCGAAATATCGCACGAAATGGAGCATCTGGGCATCACGCACACGACGCTACAGCTTGAAAGCAGCGATAACGAGTGCGATGGCGGGCTCATCTGCGAAGTAAGATCAAATGGCGCGGGCGGGCATTTGGGACATAGTCATTAAATTTTTGGATTTGAAATTCCGCTCAATTTAGAATTTAGAATTCCGCTAGGTTTGAAATTTAAAATTTGGCTTGAGTTTTAAATTTTAAATTTGCCCACGGCGGTGCGGTAGAATTTTAAAATTTCATTCGCTCTGTTACACACACTGCGGCGTGAGTTTTTACGCGATGCGGCACATTGTATTGAAACTTGCGGCACGGCGGTCTTGCGACTAGGTGCGAGACACCACACCGCAGTTATAATATAAATTCAGCGCAGGCGTAGCCTGCCCCTTGTAAAGCGTCGTCGGGGGATTAATGGGGCTTGGGCGAGCAGAGCAATGCGGTGCCGCAGAAGCGGCGCCGTCTCTGCGAGAAGTGTGCCCTCGCAACCGAGGCCCCTTCCCGCTCCATAGAAAGCTTGGACGCATCTAGCGAAGCGGGCGTCGGAATTTTAAAATTTTATCTGCACGCGCCGTGCAAGCGTATGATAATCGCAAAAAACGCGGCGGAATTTTAAAATTTCATTCGCCGCCGCACCTTAAAATTTCCGCGACAGGCTCGCGATAAATTTAAAATTTAGCTGCAATTTAGGGGTTTGTAATGCTTCTGTTTTTTCTTACGATCTTCCCGATATCGCTGATGCCGGGCATCAACATGACCTACGCGCTAAATCTCGGCATCGCGCGCGGCTATCTTAAGGCGCTGCCCGCGCTGCTGGCGCAGGTGCTGGGCGTCGCGGCCGTGGCGCTTGCGTGTATATTCGGCGTCGCGGGCATTCTGCTTGCGCACCCTGCGGCGCTTAGTGCGATTAAAATTTTAGGCGGCGCGTATATTTTCTATCTGGGCGTCGCGACCTTTTTAGCGCGCGGAAATTTTAAGCTGCAAAAACAGAAGCGCAGCGAAAATATCTTCCTACAAGGCTTCGTAGTCGCGGTCTCAAACCCCAAGGCGTGGATATTTTTCACCGCGCTCTTTCCGCCGTTTTTGGACGCGGACAACCTTTTCGGCGCGCGCACCTTCGCCCTCGTCGCTACGCTGTGCGTAAGCGAAAGCATCTGCCTTAGCATCTACGCGCTAGGCGGAGCGGTGCTAAAAAATCTGCTGAAAACCCATCTGAAATACCTCGAAATTTTCTGCTCGGTGCTGATGTGCGCGATCGGGCTGTGGATGATTTTGGGTTAAATTTTGATTGGACTTGGCGCCCGGGTTTTGATAAAATTTTAAATTTAAAAGATAGATTGAAAAGAAATATTGCTTCGGCTAAATTCCGAGAAAAATCTCGAAAATTAGCCGCTAGCTTTGAATTAAAATTTTAAGCGATCGACCGCATATGCTAAACGCCGCGGCAATTATCGTCTATAGCGAACCGGCGGCGCGTTTAGGCGGTTTTGGCTTTGTGTAGCATCGCCTCACCGCATGCGCTTAAATTTTAAATTTAATCTCTGCCGTGAAGCTCGTCGATGTAAAATTTCACAGAGCCGAGACCCTCTTTTTTCGCCCATTCGTAGGCGCTTGAGACGAACTCCCAGTTAATGCCTGCGTAGAATTTCTCCAGATATTTCGGGCGCGCATTGTACTCGTCGATGTAATACGCGTGCTCCCAAACGTCCACGACTAGAAGCGGCACGAGCCCTTCGGTTACCGGCGTAGCGGCATTTTGGGTCGCTTTGATGCAAAGCTTGCCCGATTTCGGATCGTAAGCGAGCCACACCCAGCCCGAGCCGAAATGCGCCGTAGCAGCAGCCAAAAACTCGCTTTTAAAATCCGCAAAATTTTCCGCTAGCGCCGATTTTAGCTCCGCAGACGGCTCACTAGGCTTTGCGATGCAATCCCAGTAAAAATCGTGGTTGTAAACCTGCGCTGCGTTATTAAAAAGCCCACCGCTAGCGGCCGTTACGATCTCGTAAAGCCCCTTGCCCGCGAACTCGCCCGATTCGGTAAGTTTATTTAAATTTGCCACATAGGTCGCGTGGTGCTTGCCGTGGTGATAATCACAGGTTTGCTTGCTTACGACCCCGTTGTGCGCCGCATCGAACGGCAACTCTCTAAGTTTAAACATCTTTCTCTCCTTGAAATGAATTTTGAAGCGATTATAGCCTAAAATTTCTAAACGAATAATAAAATTTATTATTTAGGATTAATTTTAAGACGAATTTCAATCTAAGCCATCACAATCGCGCTTTAAATTTAAAATTTAGGCGATTTAATAACGCCAAAGCTTTCTTTTATCCTCATCGGAGTGCTTTTTGTGTGCGACCGGGCGTACGGGTTTAAGCGCGCTGTCGGTACGCACGAGCGGCTATTTACCGTCATCTGCGTAATTGCGAACTTTCTTATATTTATGTTTGCTTTTAAATACATAGCGCGGCGCTCGCATACGTTCTATACGCGGGGCTCGGCACGCTTTTATCACTTCACTCTAAACGATCGTCGCGCCAAAAGAGGACTCGGAGATTAGCCTTCTTCGCATATTTTTCATATTCACGCTAAGCTTGGGCGTCATCTTGATAAAAAGCGAGAAATCGTGATCTACGGGCTGTTTTTGCTGATCGCGGGCTGCTTTGAGGTTAACGGCGTGGTGCTGCTTGGGTTATTTGCAAAAGGCGGCAACTTCGCGCGTAAATGCGTCCTAATAGCGCTTTTATCGGTAAATTTCGCTCTCTCGCTTGGATTTTTGTCTCTCGCGATGAGCCGGATCCCGCTATCGATCGCCTACGCGATATGCACGGGTATCGGCACGATCGGCGCCGTGATGCCGGGCGTATTAGTCCGCTACGAGAAATTTCTGGCGTGCAAAGCGCCTGTTATTTCTCATAATTTCAAGCGTCGCGATGCTGAAATTAATTTAGAATTTTGGCGAATTTAGCTAAGCTTAGCGCTAAATTTAACGCAAAGGAAAACCATGAAAATCATCGAAGGCTCGCTTGCTCTTAAGGGCAGTGAAAAGATCCTAATCATCAACGCCCGCTTCAACCACATCATCACCGATCGCCTAGTCGAGGGGGCGCACGATGCGTTTTTGCGACACGGCGGCAAGGAGGAAAATTTAAGCCTGATGCTGGTACCGGGCGCTTTTGAGATCCCGCTCGCGCTTGAAAAGGCGCTAAGCTTCAAGCTCTACGACGCCGTCGTCTGCCTAGGTGCGGTGATCCGCGGCTCTACACCGCATTTTGACTACGTAAGCGCCGAGGTAAGCAAGGGTATCGCAAACACTATGCTAAAATACGGCGCACCCGTGACTTTCGGCGTGCTGACTACCGATAATATCGAGCAGGCGATCGAGCGAGCAGGCGCAAAGGCCGGCAACAAGGGCTTTGAAGCGATGAGCGGCGCGATCGAGCTTCTAAGTCTATTTCGCAACATAAAGGCTTAAAATGGCTACCAGACACCAAGCCAGGCTCGCTGCGATCTCGCTGCTTTACTCCCAAGATATGAACGGCGGCGGCGAGGACTTTGCGGACGAATATCTGGAGGAAAAGCGCATTCGCAACGAGCAGCGCAACTGGACGCTGGCGCTTCTGCGCGGCGCTAGCGAAAATCTTGCCGCGGTCGATGCGCTGATAGATGAAAATTTAAAGGAATTCAAGCTCGCCGAAATTTCGGCTCTGGAGCGCGCGATACTTCGGCTCGGGGCGTATGAACTGCGCTTTACGGACACAGACGCGGGTATCGTCATAAACGAAGCGATCAACTCCGCTAAGGAGCTTGGCATCTCGCCAAGATTTATAAACGGCGTGCTGGATGCGCTAAAAGACAGCCCCGTAAACATCGCGGCGGATAAAATTTCCAAGCCGACTGCGACGGCAAGCGTAAATCCCGAAGCAACCACGGAGGCAGTCAAAAATTTTAAGCCTGCTGCGGCGAAAAACTCCGCCGTTTCGGACAGCGATGATACGGCGAAAAATTTCATCCCCGCAGGCGCGAACGACGAGACAAAAAATTTTACGAGAGCAAAGAGGGGCGGCGCGCCGAAAAATTCTACGGCGAGCAGAAGCAGACCGTCTAAAAAGCCCGCTAATTTGAAAACTCGCAGTGCGCCCGCCAAAAAATCCGTCGCAAGCAAAAAATTTAAAACGGAGAGAAATTTCAAGACCGGAGATAAATTCAAGACGGAGAAAACTGGCAAAAATTTCAAAACGGGCGAGCGAGGTAAAAATTTTAAGGCAGGCGAACGAGGCAAAGACACCGCGCCGAAAAAAGAGGGCGTGGATAGAAATTTCAGAGTCGGCAAAAGCGCGGCACCAAAAAAGGGCGTTGCGGGTAAAAATACTGCGCCGAAAAGTAGCGCTGGGCGCAAAAGCTCTATCGCGCCGAAAAAATCTGCGGGCGGCGGAGGCGCCCTCTCAAAAAGACCTGCGGGCAGCAAAGGCGCAGTGCGCAAATCTACCGCGCCCAAAAGCTCTACATTTAAAAAACCGCGCGTCAAGGCGGGTCTATGAAGCTCTGCGTCGCACTTGATCTGGACTCGAAGCAGCAGTGCTTACAGCTAGCGGAGGGGCTTGCCGGTTTAGCCGATAAAATTTGGCTAAAAGTGGGCTTGCGAGCCTATTTGCGCGACGGAGCGGGCTTTGTGGAGGAGCTAAAAAAGCTCGGAAATTTTAAAATTTTCCTCGATCTAAAGCTCTATGACATCCCAAACACGATGGCTGACGCCGCCGAGGAGATCGCTAAAATCGGCGTAGATATGATAAACGTGCATGCAAGTAGCGGCAAGCGCGCGATGGCTACTGTGATGGAGCGGCTGGACAGGCTAGCTTCGCGTCCGCTGGTGCTTGCGGTTTCTGCGCTAACGAGCTTTGACGAGACCGAATTTAGCGCGGTTTACGAGCAAAATTTAAGCGATGCCGTGCGAAAATTTAGTGTGATGAGCTACGAAGCGGGGCTTGACGGCATGGTCTGCTCGGCGTTCGAGAGCCGCCTGATAAAGGACGCTACGAGCGAAAATTTTATCACGCTCTGCCCTGGCGTAAGGCCGTTTGGCGAGAGCGCAGCAGATCAAAAGCGAGTGGCGGATCTGGGCGTTGCGCGCGAGGCGGGGGCTAATTTTATCGTGGTCGGTCGCCCGATATACCAGGCACAAAACCCGCGCGAAATCTGCGAGCGGATTTTGGATCAAATTTAACGCCCGCGCTTGCGTGAAATTTGGCGCAAAATTATTTTAAACAGTGCTCCGGTGCGAGAGAATTTTAATAAAATCACCTCGCGAGTGCGGCTTAAACGGCGAGCCGGCACGGCAGCAAGATAAAATTTAGCAAGCTTTGCAACGCGCACAAATAAAATTTAAAATTTCATTCAAAGCGGCGAGCTTGGCGGAATTTAAAAGAAATTTGAGGTAAATTTGAGCGATTTTAAGAAAATCCCCTATGTCGGCGAGGCGACCGAGGCGGATCTACTGGCGCTCGGCTACGAGGATATCGCTTCGTTAAAGGGTGCGGATCCACACGAAATGTTTGAACGCACAAAGGCGCTCGGGCGCGGCAGATGCATCCTCTACGTTTACCGAGACCAGCTACTACGCCAATACGCCTCGTCCCGACAAAGCCAAGCTAAAATGGTGGCTTTGGAAGGACTAAATTTACGAATTTGACCCGCGCCGTTTATAAATTTAAACGGATTTACTAGCAACCGACGCGGCTGTATTTGCGGCACGAAACGACGCCGCGTAAAAAGCGTAAATTTAACGAGTGCTTTAATTCTGAGGGCGCAAATTGTAAGCGCGAGCTTTACAAGCACAATGCAATAGAGCGGCGCAGAGCGCAAATTTAACGGGCGCCGTATAATGGAGCGCTGCAAAGCAGAAGGACGGTAGGGATGAAATTTTTTGCTATTTTGATTTTATGCGCGAGCGCACTTTTTAGCGAGACGATCAGCGCGAAATATGAAATTTCGTTCGGCGTTTTCGGCGCAGTCGGCAGCGCAAATACGCGGCTCGTGCGGCAGGGCGATCGCTACGAGATCGTCATGGATGCCGTCGCGCAGGGCGTCGCGGGTAGCCTAAGCGGGCAGAGGCGCGAGAGCTTCCGCTCAAAGGGGCGCGTCGTGGCGGGGCTTTTGATGCCCGATCTCTACGTCCACGAGGTCTCGCGCAAAAAGGGCAAAACGACGAAAAACGAGCGTAAAACCTACGCCTTCGACTATGCGCGCAAAACGATAAAATTTCAAAAGTTCAAGGGCACGGGCGACGAGCTACAGCTCGTAAGCGATGAAATTTTGCCCTATTTTGCGACGAACGACCTGCTGAGTTTGTTTTTCAATTTCTCTAAAATCCCGCACTCGGGCGATAAATTTTTTGTCCGAGCTGCGGGCGCAAAGAGCGCCGACGGAAGGATCGACATCGAAAGGCCGCGCGGAAGCGCCGCTGCAAATATCGCGAGCGAGCTTGGCGTCGCGCCGCCTAGCGATGCGGATGCGGGCTCCGGCGCAACGGCAAGCGCAAGCTCTAGCGGAGCAGACACGAAAACCGGCACAACGGACGCAAATTTTAAAGAGCACGGCGCGGGCGCAGATAAGCAGGCTGCGGCGATTTACGTGGTTTTCATAAACCAGCCGATATTTTCGAGCAGCCGAGGCGAGCTGCACCTGAGTCTAAACGAGCGCGGTTACGCCGATCGCGCCGTTTTGAAGGACGTGCTGCTCTTCGGCGACATCCGCGCGCGGCTTGTGGAATGAGACTTCGTAAATTCGAAAAATGCCTGAGTTAAAAATTTTTAACTCTTAAAAGATAATTTGGCGCGTCCAGGTCTTTATTAAATTTTAGTTCCATATATTTTTTAAGCTCGTTATATTCTTTATTAGTGGGTATAAATATAAAAAATTTATTGTAAAGCGCGTCTATAATTAAAGCATCGACAAACCTACATGAAAATAATCCGCCCTTAAACAGATGAAAAATCATTTGCGGTGTAAAAATGAATACAACCGCTCCCATACAGCAAAATAACATTATAAAGACTATCATAGAGTCATCAAATATCGCACCATAAATATAAGCGAGTACGTATATGGCAAGACAGGTTTTTCCTGCGATTCTTTCCGTTTCCGTATATTTATGTGTTTCGCTTTCATAAAAAAATGCGAAAGTCTTTTTGAAATATAAAATCTCATCAAATTTCATTACGAGCTGCTCGCCTGATTTTATACATTTTATGCTTGAGTTTAAAAATATAAATTTTCTTCCGTAATGCTGCGAAAAACCCTTAAGGACTCTGGCAACTAAAGGTACAGTAAGTAAAATATTTGCAACTTTTCTATCGTGGGGGATATTAAATACTAAATTTATAAACATGGCAAAACAAAGCAATACCGCTATAGTTATAATATATACGATCGTTATATAATCTTTGATGACTAACGGCTCTTTGTCGTAATCACGAGTTTTAACACCTCGCGATGAAATACCGCCCGGGTTTAAATTTTGAAATTTTACCTCATCTTTTGAGTTTAAATTCGTGCCATTTAAATTTCTATCTCGGAAATTTGCGCCACAAAGATGATCGGGTTGCGATTCGGGGTCTGTTTGATTAAAATTCGCATTTTTAAAGCTTTTGCTACTCAAATTTGTATCGTTTAAATTTAATGAGCTGCGATCCGTTGTATCGCTTAAATCCACATCGTCAAAGATGTCGGCGTTAGCGCTTTTTTGCAGCTTTTGCTTTAAGTTCTGGCGCCCTTCGTTTAGAAGCTTTTTAGATTCCTCAAACCGCACTTTATCCAAAAAATATCCTTAAGCTTAAATCTCGCTCGTATTTTATAACTTCGGGCTTAAATCGCAATAAATCGCGCTCGTTTCGCGCGTTTTTGATTTTATTAAAAGATGTATTTTTGCATTGCGCCGCATGCGCGAAATGACGGCAGCAAGGGCGCGACAAAAGAAACGGAGCACATTTTCGGATCGATTCATTTCTTAAATTTTCTTATGAAATCGCTCGCGTCCCGCGCCGTCATCGCCGAGCTCATAACGGCGATCCTATCGGCTCCCGCGCGTAGGACCGAGGCGAAATTGCGCGGCGTTATGCCGCCCAGTGCGTAAATTTCGCCGTCGTAAAACCTACGCACGGTGCGGATCAAATTTAGCCCCTTCGGCGCGAGCCCCGCCTTGCAATCGGTCGCGAAGATATGGCTTAGGCAGATCGCGTTCGCGCCCAGCTCCAGCGCCTCGCTCGCCTCCGCCTCGCTGTGACAGGAAGCGACCAGTTTTTTGAAATTTGCGCGCAAAAACTCCGCGCCGCGCGCCGCACTAAAGCTCCGCAAAACCCCGAGCGGCAGCCATAAATTTCTCTCGCCCTTGCGCAGCGCAAAATCTGCAAAATTATGCACAAAGATCACGGGCAGGCGCCTTGCACTCTCTGCACTCTGCGCGCCCTCCGCGCTCTGCGAGTTTTCCGCCTCTTTCACGCTCTGTGAATTTTCTACGCCCTCTATACTTTCCGAGCTTTCCGTATACTGCGCGCTCCGTGAGCTCCCCGCATTTTTTGCACTATGCACATCATTCGCATTTTCTGTACTTTGCGCACCCTGCATACTTTCCGCATTTTCTGCGCCCCGTACGCCTTCTGTCGCGGATTTTGTTTCGCTTGCGGCGCCGCGAAGCGAAATTTCACCCGGCGCGCTATCACTCTCGCAGTTTGCAGCGCCGGTAAAATTTTTAGATGAAATTTCCTCTAAAACACAAGCTAAATTTTTAGACTGGATTTTATTCGTAGCGGCGTGCTTGCAGGCCGTATCCGCGCAAAGCCTGCTCCTGCCGCCGCCCAAATGGAGCTTTTTTGGAGAAACTTCGTCTGCGTCGCGCTCGCAGAGCAAAATTTTATCCGCATAAGCCGCGCTTACGTCCAATCCGCCCGCGAAAGCCTGGGTTTTGCTAAATTTAGCGGTACGAGCTTCATTTGCAAAAATTTCGTCCGCGCGGACCGTATCCGTGCAAAACCCGTTCTCGCAGGCGAGTAAAATTTTACCAAACAGCGCTGCGTAAGCTTTCTCGCTCAGGTCTTTTTCGCGTACGACGATCTCGCCTACGCCCGTTGCGGCAAAATCCGCTATACGCGCAAGCAGTGCCGCCTCACCGCCGCAGAGCGCGCGATTTGTGATGATCGTAATGCGCGAAGCAAGCTCTAAATCTGGCATCCGCCCGCCCCTTTAAACTCAATATCCGTGCGTAGCGCCGCGCTCAAATTTAAAATTTTGCCTGCGATGCTAGGGATTAAAATTTTACTTGCTAGGGCGAGCGCCGAAATCCCCGCCGTCACGCCATATTTCAAAATTTCGCCCGCCGAAACAAGGACTGAAATTTCCGCCGCAGCGCTAAAACTCAAAGCGTTCGCCCAGCTCATCGATTTTAGCGACCTTACGTTGCCGCCGCATAAGAACCCAAAGCTCGCGCCGTTTTTAAATTTAAAATTTACGCCGCCCGCGGGCTCGAAATTTGCGCTGCCTTTAAATTTTAAATCCGCGTATGTATTCCTAGGCCTTAAATTTACGCGCGCATTTTTGAGCCCAGAATTCCTAACGCTCGCTAGCGCGGTGCCTAAAATTTTATTATCCGCCATAACGCCATAAATTTTATCGCCGTGTACGGCGCTGTAAAATTCGGCGTAGTATTTTACGCTACGAATTTTGCTGCGTCTAGCGGCACCAAATCTGCCCGCAAGTAACGCACCGCGAATCTTGCCTCTTAAAAAGGCGTTGCAAATTTTACCCATACGAACGCAGAATTTCGCCGCATAAAATTTTAAAAATTTCGCCGCTGAAGCAAGCCTCTCGTGCCGAAGTTTCGCGGCGTAAGCTCGCATATCCGCGCTTTTAGACATAGATATACTCACTCATCAGCGGTTGTAGCCCGCCTGCGCGGATCGCCTCGCAGACTTCGCTTACGCTGCGCGCGTCGCTGATCTCGAACTGCTCG
>ERZ773063.1148-NODE-1148-length-16118-cov-3.872564_pt1 | contig 16118 bp, 17 predicted proteins | sample MGYA00580625_ERZ773063 | MGnify/ENA primary metagenome ERZ773063 (study PRJEB29015, sample SAMEA2738022) | human oral metagenome | biome: human oral; feature: human-associated habitat; material: dental | place: China | collected 2042 ...
AGTATATAATAAAATTATTTATTTTGCTTTAAAGTTAATATGATATATAATTATTAATGACATAATTTTAAAAAAGAGGTAATAGAAATGATTAAACCGTTATTTGACAATGTTTTACTAAAAAAAATTGAGGTAGAGAAAGCGACAACTAGTGGAATTGTCTTGGCTTCTAAAGAGGATACATCTAACATTGGAATAGTAGTAGCATTGGGTGAGAGTTGTTTACTATCTACTGATAATGAAGGAGAACTAAGTGCAGGAAGTAAAGTAGTTTTTTCTGATAAGTATAAAAAAGTAGATTTTGAAGGGCAAGAATATTATTTAGTTAATGAAGAGGAAGTTCTTGCAGTAATAGAAGACTAGGAGGCTATATGGTTAAAGAGTTAAAATTTTCAGAAGATGCACGTCAATCAATGAAGCGTGGTGTTGATAAGCTCGCTAATGCAGTTAAAGTAACGTTAGGTCCTAAGGGGCGTAATGTTGTATTAGATAGAAAGTTTGGATCACCACTAATCACAAATGATGGAGTATCGATAGCTAAAGAAATAGAATTAGAAGATCCTTATGAAAATATGGGGGCCAAATTAGTAGCTGAAGTTGCAAATAAAACTAATGAAATTGCAGGAGATGGTACTACTACAGCAACAATTTTGGCACAATCAATGATAACGGAAGGTCTTAAAAATGTAACTAGCGGGGCAAATCCTGTCGGGCTGCGTCGTGGAATGGAGCGTGCAGTCAAAGTTGCAGTTGAACGTCTTCGTGAAATTAGCGTAACTGTAGATTCTAAAGATAAAATAGCTCAAGTAGGTGCTATTTCTGCTGCTGATGAAGAAGTAGGTAAGTTTATTTCTGAAGCAATGGATAAAGTAGGAAATGACGGTGTTATCACTATCGAAGAATCTCAAGGATTAGAAACTATGCTAGAAGTTGTAGAAGGTATGCAGTTTGACCGTGGATATCTTTCGCCATATATGGTAAGCGATACAGAGAAAATGCTAGCGGATTTAGATAATCCATATATTCTTGTTACTGATAAAAAGATTAATGCAGTTCAAGAAATTTTACCAGTATTAGAAGAAGTAGTTGCTGCAGCTAAACCACTACTTATTATAGCAGATGATGTTGAGCAAGAAGCAATTGCAACTTTAGTAGTAAATAAACTTCGTGGAACATTTAATGTAGTTGCAGTAAAAGCACCTGGTTTTGGTGAAAGAAGAAAAGCAATTTTAGAAGATATTGCGATATTAACGGGAGCAACATTAATAACAGAAGACTTAGGATTAGATCTTAAGGATGCGAATATTACAATGTTAGGTAATTCATCAAAAGTAAATGTTACAAAAGAACGTACGATTATTGTTGATGGTAAGGGAAATAAAGAAGATATAGAAAGTCGTAAAAGCCAAATAAAATCATTATATGCAGAATCAACTTCAGAGTTTGATCGTGAGAAGTTACAGGAACGCTTAGCAAAATTATCAGGTGGTGTGGCTGTAATAAAAGTTGGTGCAGCGACAGAAACAGAACTAAAAGAGAAAAAATTACGCATTGAAGACGCGCTTAATTCAACTCGTGCTGCGGTTGAAGAAGGAATTGTTGCAGGAGGAGGAACAGCTCTTGTTCAAGTGATCTCTGAAGTAGAAAAATTAGTAGCAACTGGTGATGAACAAACAGGTATTAATATTATAAAAAAAGCACTAGAAGCACCGGTTCGTCAGATTGCAGAAAACGCAGGTTTAGAAAGTAGTGTGATTGTAGAAAAACTAAAATCTGAAGAAATAGGTGTTGGATTTAATGCTGCTACAGAAGAATGGGTTGATATGATAAAAGCGGGAATAGTAGATCCAACGAAAGTAACTCGTTCAGCGTTACAAAATGCTGCAAGTGTATCTAGTTTATTCTTATCAACAGAAGCAGTTGTAGCTGATATTACAGAAGAAGTACCTATGCAACCTCAGATGCCAATGATGTAGTATTCTTGAAAATGCAAAATAGTTGAATAAGTTATAATATTATAATAAGATAGAATTATATAAAGAAAAAGGAGATAAAGAAATGAGAGAGATTACAGATAAAGAGTTTTTTGAATTATCAAAAACAGATAGCGTTAAAGTTTTTGATTTTTGGGCACCATGGTGTGGTCCTTGTAAAATGCTAGCTCCAGTATTAGAAGAAGTTTCAAATGAGCTTACTAACATTGAATTCTATAAAATTAATGTAGATGAAAATCAAGAAGCAGCTGGAGAATACGGGGTAATGTCAATTCCTACATTACTTGTAATGAAAAATGGTGAAGTTTTAGAGGAAAAAACAGGTTACCAACCAAAAGAAGCATTAGTACAATTATTATCTAAATATTAATTAATAGTAAAAATCCCTAAATTCTTGGAATTAGGGATTTTTACTATTAATTAATATTTTTACAAAGATGGAAGTCGATATATCGACTTCCATTGTCTTATAATTAATAATTTTTTAAATAATGATCAATTTCCCAATCTGTAACTTGTGTTCTAAATGAATCCCATTCTATTGATTTTGCTTCAATAAAGTTAAAGAAGATATGGTTACCAAGTGCTTCTTTCATAATTGATGAAGAACTTAATTCTTTTAAAGCGGTATATAGAGTAGAAGGCAATTCATCTATTCCATTTGCAATTCTTTCCTCACGAGTCATAACATAAATATTGCTTTTTACTTCATTAGCAGGGATAAGTTTATTTTCGATTCCATCTAGACCAGCAGCCAGAATAGTAGACATTGCTAAGTATGGATTAGCAGCGGGATCAACAGATCTAACCTCTACACGAGTTGAGTTTCCACGTGATGCTGGAACACGAACCAACGGAGAACGATTAGAAGTAGACCAAGCAACATAACAAGGAGCTTCATATCCAGGGACTAGGCGTTTATAAGAGTTAACTGTAGGATTGCAAACAGCTGTAAAGCTACGTGCATGTTTTAAAACCCCGGCAATAAAGTGTGAAGCAGTTTCTGAAAGACCGTTCTCACTGCTTTCATCATAAAAACTATTTTCTCCTTTACTAAATAAAGAAACATTACAGTGCATACCAGAACCATTGATACCAAACATAGGTTTAGGCATAAATGTTGCATGTAGTCCATGTTTTCTTGCTATAGTTTTGACAATAAGTTTAAAAGTTTGAATGTTATCACAAGCTGAGATTACATCATCATATTTGAAATCTATTTCGTGTTGACCTGGAGCCACCTCATGATGACTGGCTTCGATATCAAAACCAAGGTTCTCTAATTCTAAAACAATATCACGTCGTACATTTTCCCCAAGATCAACAGGAGCTAAGTCAAAATAACCACCATTATCATTCAATTCTAAACTAGGTTCGCCATTTTCTTTAAGCCTAAATAGGAAAAATTCTGGTTCTGGTCCTAAATTTAATGTATCAAAACCTAATTCATTCATTTTTTTAAGAATTCGTTTTAAATTACCTCGTGGATCACCAGCAAAAGGTTTTCCGTCAACAGTATATACATCACAGATAAAGCGTGCTACTTTTCCATATTCACTATCCCATGAGAATACTAAGAATGTGTTTAAGTCTGGATATAGATACATATCACTTTCTTCAATACGAACAAACCCTTCTATAGAAGAACCATCAAACATCATTTTATTATCTAAAACTTTTTCAATTTGGCTTACAGGTACCTCTACATTTTTTATTGTACCAGTAATATCTGTAAATTGTAATCTAATATATTTTACATTTTCTTCTTTAATTCTTTTTAAAATATCTTCTCTAGTAATTGTTTTAGCCATTTTAACTCCTTTTTATTTGTAATAAAACCTAACATTAAAATTTATTTTTTTTTGTTGTTATAAAATCTCGATAAGTCACCTCGACCTATAGATCGTTCTCTTGGTAGACCACTAGGGCCAGCAAAAATATCATTATGAATAATTTGTCGTAACTGTGTAGTTTCATTAGAAACTTCTTTTTCATTAATTATTTCATCGATAGCTTTTAAATTAAAGCCTTTTGTTAACAAATCTTTAATTGTTAGTAGTTTATCGATGTCATTTAAAGAAAACAGCCGGGTATTACCCTCAGTACGATTAGGAGTGAAAAGTTTCTTTTCTTCATAGTAACGAACCTGTCGTGCAGATAGCTGTGTAATTTTGGTAACGACACTTATTGAGAAAACAGGAAGATTTTTTTGAAACTCTTTGAACCCCATCTAATCACCTCACTTTAAATTTGTGAAATAAATATTTTTTAATCTACATATGTATAATAGCAAAAAAATATAACAATTTAAAGTATATGTTAGAAAATATAACATATACTTTAAAATATAACATAATTTTACTCGAAAAAGCAAAAGATAGTTAACAAGATTTAATGAAAAGTAATATGGCTATGTAGATGAGTTTCATTTCATTGAAGAATTTTTTAATAATCAGAAAAATGTATTTAAAAATTTTAAAAATCATGATAGAATAGACTATATAACAAATAAGAAAGGATAGACAGTATGGTAATATTTTTATCTGTTATGGTATTCCTTATCTCTTTTGTACTATTATTAGGGTCATATATATTATTAGTTGCTAATAATAAAATTAAGAAGAGACGTATGGATAAAGTTTTAAAATTGATAGCAGTCTATAGTCTAGTTACAGCTTTAGTGTACTGTTATCAATATTTATATTTATAATATAAAATATGTTTGGAAGTGAAAATTTTGAAAAAAGATTCCTTGTTTAAAGGAACTGCAATGCTTAGTATTAGTTTAATATTAACAAAAATTTTAGGAGCTATTTATCTTATTCCATTTTATCAAATAATAGGTGGAGAAGAACAAATGGCATTATACAATTATGGTTATAGTTATTACGCAACAATTTTAGAAATTTCTGCCGCAGGGACGCCTCTAGCAATAGCAAAGTTAGTTGCAAAATATAATGCACTTGGAGCATATAGTGTAAGTAGACGTATATATAAAATGGGTTCATGGTTATTAATAATTATGGGAATAGTAGGTTTTTGTGTCTTGTTTTTTGGTTCTGATTATATTTCTGAACAAATTTTAATAAGTAATCAGCAAAAATTCACACCAGCAGATGGAGCATTAGTTTTAAAAAGCTTAAGTTTTGGGGTGCCTATAGTTTTAGTTTCAGCAGGACTTAGAGGATTATTCCAAGGTCATGAGGTAATGTTGCCATCGGCAATAAGCCAATTTATTGAACAAGTTGTTCGTATTGTATTTATGTTAGGGGCAACATATGTTGTTATTAAAGTTTTAGGATATGGTATTGTTGAAGGGAACGTAACTGCAACATTTGCAGCAGCGGTAGGTGCAGTATTTTCCGTTCTTACACTATTTTATTTTTATAAAAAATATAAAAACTCTTTAGACTATAATACAGAAAACGATGAGGTAGAATTAAATATTTCAACAATGAGCCTTGTGAAGGAATTTTTCTCTGTATCTATTCCATTTATCTTTATAGTTGGATTATTTCCTATCTTAAATATTATAGATCAACATAATTTTATTCATGGTATGACAGAAATAGGTAAGGCAGATATAGTAGATGGTAGATTTTCAGCCTTACAGCTTGTTAATAAAATAGTTATGATAGCTGTAGCTATTGCACCAGCATTTTCTAGTACGTTTTTACCTTCTATAACTAGATTGTATGCAGTTGGAGAGAAAGCTGGTGTTAGTAATCAAATAAATAAAGTAGTGTTATCTTTAATGATGATAGTTTTACCAGCATTAGTTGGTATGTATATTTTGGCTGATCCTTTATATTCGGCATTCTATAGTAGAAGCTTACTTAATGCTGAATTGTTGAGATTTTATTTGCCACTTGCGATATTATATTCTATCTACAGTTTAACTAGTGTAATAATGCAGGCGATAAATAAACAGTTAATAAATTTGATTACTATCATTTTTGGTTTAGTAGTTAAATATATAACGATAAAGCCACTGGTTATTATGTTTGAAACTAATGGAGTAATTTTATCTTCTATAATAACCTACTTAGTAATGATAATCATGAATTTAATTGTCATAAATGCGGAAGTGAGATTAAGAATTATTGAGTTTGTTAAAAAATTTATTATTCTTCTATCTAGTTGTTTCATAATGTTTATAGCTGTAGCGGCGGTTTATGAAGCCATAATATCAAATTTTGTTTTAGAGGCAAAACTATCGAGTATGATTCTAATAGTTATTTGTGCAATATTAGGGGCAATAGTTTATTTTTGCAGCATTGTTAATATGGGATTCGTAGAATATTTATTTGGTAGAAAAATAACCTTAAAAACTCTTAAAAGTTTAAGGAGAAAGATATAGTGAGATTAGATAAATTTATAGGTCACACTACTTTACTAAGCAGAGCAGAAGCAAAAAAATATATAAAAAAAGGAGTTTTAGTCAATGGAAACATTGTTAAGACACCAGATTTTAAAATAGATGAATTTAATGATGAAGTTATAGTAAATGAAGAAAAGCTTATTTATCAGAAGTATATTTATATTATGATGAATAAGCCTAAAGGAATAATATCTGCTACAGAAGATATTATATCTAAAACTGTAATTGACTTGTTAGATAAAAAAGATTGTATCTTTGAGCCATTTCCAGTAGGAAGATTGGATAAAGATACAGAAGGGTTAATGTTACTAACAAATGATGGAACTTTAGCTCATCGACTTACATCACCTAAAAAAGATATTGTAAAAAAATATTATGTTGAAGTAAGTGGAGTTTTAAAGAATGCACATATAGGCGGTTTAAAAGAAGGAATCATACTTGAAGATGGATACAAGTGTAAGAGTGCAAAATTAGATATTTTAACTTCAGATGAATCTAAAAGTACTGCATATATCTACATAACAGAAGGTAAGTTTCATCAAGTTAAAAGAATGATGAAAATGCTAGGTTGTGAAGTAACATATTTAAAAAGATTATCTATAGGAGAGTTAGTTTTAGATGAAAATTTAAAATTAGGTGAATATAGATATTTAACAGAACAAGAACTGAAAAAATTAAAAAATTAATGGAGGAATATATTATGAATATCAATTTTAAACAAGAGGTTCAAAATCATAAGGAGGAGTTATTAAAAGACCTATTTGAGTTATTAAGTATTCGTTCTATTTTAGGAACAGATATAACTGAAGAAACACCATTTGGTAGTGGACCAAGGGAAGCTCTTGACAAAATGTTGTCGTTTGGAGAACGTGATGGCTATAAAACTAAGTTAGTCGAAAATAAAGCGGGTCATATAGAAGTGGGAGAGGGAGAAGAGTTATTTGGTATCCTAGGGCACGTTGATGTAGTTCCAGTGGTTGAAGCGGATTGGATTAGCCACCCATTTAAACCTGAAGTTCGTGATGGGAAAATTTATGCACGTGGTTCGTTAGATGATAAAGGTCCAACAATGGCTGCCTATTACGCTGTTAAACTTCTTGATAAATTAGGAGTTAAATGGAATAAACGTGTTAGATTAATCATAGGTAGTGATGAGGAAACAGGATTTAGATGTGTTAAATCATACTTTGAACATGAAGAGCAACCAGCATTAGGATTCACACCAGATGCAATGTTCCCTCTTGTATATGCTGAAAAAGCTCGTGCAACGTTTGATCATAAATTAGATTTCAAACCAGAAGAAGGAAGCTTTGATTATAAGCTTGTTAAATTAAATGGTGGACAAGTATTAAACATGGTAGTAGCTAGTGCAGAAGCAGTTCTTAGTGGGGAAGCACATGATATTGAAGAGAAGTTTGAAAAATTCTTAGCGAATGAAAAACTAGAAGGGGAAGTGAAAGTTACTGATGTAATCACATTAGTACTAAAAGGGAAAGCTGCTCACGGATCAACACCACAATTTGGTATTAATGCAGCTACAAAATTAGCAGAATTTTTAAATACATTAAGTTTAGATATTAATGGTAAAAATTATGTAGAATATATTGCTACACGCCTAGCTAATGATCCATTTGGTAAAGTACTAGGAATTGAGTACTCTGATGATGAAATGGGAGCATCAACATATAATTATGGAATTTTAAAATATGATTCAGCAGAAAAAATAGGTGTTATCTCAACAGACTGTCGTCATCCTAAAAACTTTGATTTAGTATCTAAACTTGCAACATTAAAAGAGAAAAATATGGTTATAGAAGTAACAAGTACTAAGGAAGCTCACTATGTTCCAAAAGATGATGAACTTGTTACAACATTAGTTGATGTCTATAGAAAACATACTGGCGATACTAAAAATGATGCCTTTGTACTTGGTGGAGGAACTTATGCACGTTGCCTTAAAAAAGGTGTAGCATTTGGTCTATTGTTCCCAGGTAAACAAGATACAATGCATCAAGCCAATGAATTTTTAGAAATTGAAGATTTATTATTAGCAACTGCAATATATGCTGAAGGTATATACAAACTTTGCTGTGAATAAAATTTTTTATAAAAATATTTATTTGTTCTAAGAAATTTTCTTTACTAGATAAGTTGAAAAAACATTCTCAAAGATATTTAGTTGAATACTAAAAAGTGATAATTAAAATATCTTTGAGAATTTTAATTATGTAACAAAATAGTAACTTGAAAAATACGTTCAAAGATTGTAAAATAAATAGTGCATTATAGTTTATAAAAGAGAAACTTAAGAAAGGAGTAGAAATATGTCTAAAGAATATTATCAAATGGGTTGGACTTTAGATGAAAATTATGAAGAAGATTATTTTTGTTCAAGAGATAATCGTCGTTATTTTATAAAAAAGAATACTACTCCTATGATTGCTACTCTTTCTGCGGAGGGTATAGTACCTCGCTTGCGTTGGACTAAAAGAATAAGTAATGGTGATGTTTTGATTGCTCAAGATTTTGAACATGGAAGAACGCTTGAGAAGGAAGATATGACAGATAAACGTATTCCTGAAATTCTAAAAAAAGTTCATACGTCTCCAAAGTTAAAAAAGATTATGAAGGCACAAGGATATAAAGAAGAGACAGCTTCTAATTCACTTAATAATCTAAAAACCATTATTGCAGATGAATTGAGAAAAAATAAAAATGTAGTTGATGCATTAAACTATTTGGAGAATTTCTTACCAGATGAAGATGTAGAATATACTCCATGTCATACAGATCTTCATAAGGATAATTGGTTATTGTCTGACAAAGGGAAATTATTTTTGGTTGATTGGGAACATTCAATATTGTGCGATCCTGCAATAGATATTTCTTTTATATTATATCGCTATATACCTCAAGAAAAGTGGGGAGAATGGCTGGAAATTTATGGCCAAGAACCAACGATAAAGTATAGAAGTAGACTAAAATGGTATATAACACTGCAGTCTGTTATTATGATAGTTTGGTACCACGAAAAGAAACAGTTAACAGAGATGAATGCGTGGTTAATATTTTTAAATAGTATTTTTAACGAATTTATATAAGCATTAAGAAGGAAAAACCTAATTAATGCTTTTATTTTTTTTATAAACGTTGTAAAATAGTATTTAGTTAAATTAAATGGAAGTTGACTAATTTACGGAGAAATAAAATGAATATAAAAAAATATAAATTATATCTTATTGATCTTGATGGAACTATTTATAATGGTGAAAAAAAAATAAAATTTGCTGATCAATTTGTTGATTACCTAAATAAAACTAAAACAGATTACCTTTTTTTAACAAATAATTCAACAAAAGAGCCAAAGGATGTAGTTGATAAATTAAAAAATTTAGGTGTAAATACAACAGAAGAACATGTTTATACATCAAGTGATGCTACAAAAATGTATCTTCTGAAGAAAGGGTATAACAATATCTATATAATTGGAGAAAGAGGATTAAAAGATACTTTAGTAAATTTTGAACAAAAAAATACTGAAGATGTGGATGCTGTTATTGTTGGACTTGATAGAAAGTTAACTTATGAAAAACTTACAGTTGCAACAAGAGCTGTTCTAGCTGGAGCAGAGCTAGTAGGGACTAATCCAGATACGCTGCTACCGACTGCAGATGGCTTTATACCTAGCAATGGGGGACAAATAAAATATTTAGAACATGCTACGAGTGTTCAAGCGACAGTAATTGGAAAACCAAGTAAGATAATTATGGAATGTGCAATGGAACTTTTTAATTACAAAAAAGAGGATATAGTTATGGTTGGTGACAATTATGATACGGATATAATGTCGGGTATAAACAGTGGTATTGATACTATTCATGTTCAAACAGGAGTAACTACTTTAGAAAACTTGAAACTTAAAAAAATACAACCAACATATACAATAGAAGATTTATCAAAATTAATAGAAGATTAAACTGAGGAGACTACAATGATTATAAAAACAGAAGAACAATTAGAAAAAATGAAGGAAATAGGTTTTATTTGCGCAACTATTCGCGATGAAATGAAGAAAAAAGCTGTTCCGGGGGTATCTACTAAAGAATTGGATAATATTGCGAAAGAACTATTTGAAAAATATGGTGCAAAATCAGCACCAATAACAGAATATGATTTTCCAGGATATACATGTATTTCATTAAATTACCAAGCAGCACATGGTATACCTTCTAGCACAAAAATTTTAAAAGATGGAGATTTGTTAAATATAGATGTTTCAGGTTGTAAAGATGGATATTATGCTGATACAGGAGTTTCTTTTGTTGTTGGAAAAGTTGATGATGAAATGAAAGAAAAAGTATGTGAAGTTGCTGAAGAAGCATTTTTTGAAGGAATCAAACATGCAAGAGCAGGTAGCAAAATAAATCAAATAGGAAAACATATCCATAAAAAGATTAAAGAGCATAAATTAGAAGTGATAGAGAATTTAACAGGGCATGGGATTGGAACATCTCTTCACCAAGCGCCGCAACATGTGTTTAATTACTTTGATCCATGGGATAATTTGATTTTAAAAGAAGGAATGTGTTTAGCTGTGGAGCCATTTGTATCAACAAAAGCAAAAACAGTAACAAATACAGATAAAGATGAGTGGGAATTAGTAGCAAAAGATGGTTCTTATATAGCTCAATATGAACATACTATTGTAGTAAGAGAAAATGACGAACCACTTATCTTAACAAAAATTGATTAATCCAATATTGAAAAAAGTTGACAAGATAAAGAAAATGTTTTAAGATACTACTTATTAAAAAATATGGAGAGAAGTAAATGGCAGAGAATTTAGTAATAGTCGAGTCTCCTTCCAAAGCGAAAACTATAGAAAAATATCTAGGGAAAAAATATAGAGTAATATCTTCAAAAGGTCACGTAAGGGACCTTCCTAAAAGTAGAATGGGAGTAGAAGTACTAGATAATGGAAATGTTGATGTAGATTACATTTCAATTCGTGGGAAGGGTGATGTAATAAAAAGTTTAAAAAAAGAAGCGAAAGGGAAAAAAGTCTTTTTAGCATCCGACCCTGATAGAGAAGGAGAGGCAATAGCATGGCATATTGCACATATATTAGATTTAGATAATAAAGAAAATAATAGAATAGTTTTCAACGAGATAACAAAAGATGCAGTAAAGGATGCAATAAAACATCCAAGAAAAATAAATACGGATTTAGTACAATCACAACAAGCAAGACGTGTTCTAGACCGTTTAGTTGGATATAATATTTCACCAGTACTTTGGAAGAAAGTTAAGCCAAAGTTATCGGCAGGACGTGTACAAAATGCAGCGTTAAAATTGATAGTAGATAGAGAAGAAGAAATCCAAAATTTTATACCTCAAGAATATTGGACTATGCCGATAGATTTTATAAAGAATAGAAAGGTTTTAACAGCAAACTTCTATTCGCATAATGGAGAAAAGATAAAGCTTGAGAATGAAAAAGATGTAAGTAAAGTTCGTAAAGCTATAAAAGGCGAGACTTTTAAGGTAACGGATATTTCTAAAGCTAAGAAAAATCGTAATGCGCCTAATGTATATATTACTTCAACAATGCAACAAGATGCCTCACGAAAAATCAATTTTAAAACAAGAAAAACAATGAGTGTTGCTCAAGAATTGTATGAGGGAATAAACTTAAAAAAATTAGGTGGAGTAACAGGGCTTATTACTTATATGAGAACAGACTCAATAAGAGTATCAGATGAAGCGATAAAGATGGCGAGTGACTTCATTGAAAAAAATTATGGTGAAGAATATCTTGCTACTTCTACAAAAGTTGGAAAATCTAATAAAAATGTTCAAGATGCGCATGAAGGTATACGACCAACAAATGTTAATTTTACACCAGATAGTATAAAAGAATATTTGTCAAATGATCAGTATAAATTATACAAGTTAATATGGGAGCGATTTGTAGCAAGCCGTATGAGTGCTGCTGTATATGAAACAACTGCAACCACATTTGAAAATAATAAAGTAGTCTATCGTGGTTCGGAGTCAAAATTATTATTTAATGGTTTTTTAGCTGTATTAAAAGAAAAAGAAAAAGTAAAATTATTTCCAGAATTTGAAGTAGGGGAAGATGCAAAAATTAAAGAAATAAAAGAAGAACAACATTTTACTCAACCACCAGCACGTTATTCTGAAGCCAAACTTATAGCAGAACTAGAAGCATTAGGTGTTGGTAGACCTTCAACATATGCTACTATAGTAGAAACACTACAAAAACGTTATTATGCTAAGCTGCAAAATAAAGTGTTTACTCCAACAGAATTAGGTACTTTGGTAAGCAAAATAACTGAAGAATATTTTCCAGATATTATAAATACTAAATTTACGGCTAATTTAGAAAATCAATTAGATGAGATTGCTGATGGAAAAGTTGAATGGGAAAAAGCTATTTTTGATTTTTATTCTAATTTTAAAAAAGATATAAAAAAAGCTGAATTGGAAATGGAGAAGGTAGAGATTAAACAGGAGTTTACTGGAGAAAACTGTCCAGAATGTAACTCTCCATTAGTGTTTAAATTAGGGAAATTTGGGAAATTCATAGCATGTTCTAATTTCCCAGATTGTAGATATACAAATACAATTCAGAAAAAAGTTGGTGTAGCTTGTCCTAAATGTCATAAACATGATGTGCTAGAGAAAAAATCTAAAAAAGGAAAAGTGTTTTATGGTTGTGAAGGGTTCCCGAAATGTGATTTTGTGGCATGGGATAAACCTGTAAGTCGTCAATGCCCTAAATGTAATAATATTCTTTTTGAAGGGAAAAAAGGAGTTTATTGTGGGAATTGTGATTATAAAGAGGAAATAAAAAAATAATAAAGATAGAAGTCGATATGTACTATTGACTTCTATTTATATTTGTATTTGCTGCCCAATAATGTAAAGTAGACTTCCATCCGTAATTGTCAGAAAATTAAGATAAATTATAAGAAAAAAATTAAATTATTTTAAAAAATCTATTGACAAATTTTCACAAATGTATTAATCTATATAACATACCATAAATTAAAATGAAATTTAAATTATTTAGGAGGAAATGTAATGTTGAAGTTTTTAAAGAAAAATTCATATATTTCAATCGGACTTATGCTATTCGCACTATTTTTTGGTGCAGGTAATCTAATTTTCCCAGCTTTTTTAGGACAAAATGCGGGAAGTAATCTATCGGTGGCTATGATAGGGTTTATTATTATGGGAGTTGGACTTCCGCTATTAGGAGTATTGGTGATGGGTTACTCAGGTGCTCAAGATTTATTAGATTTATCTAGTAGGGCAGGAAAGGGATTTGGTATAACCTTCACTACATTGCTTTACTTGACAATTGGTCCATTTTTTGCAATTCCAAGAACAGGAACTACAACTTTTGAATTAGGATTATCTAGTTTTATAGCACCTGAAAATACAGTTATTGCACAAGCAATTTTCTTAGCTATTTTCATGGGGATTACGCTATGGTTATCATTAACACCTAATAAACTTGTAGATAGAATTGGAACAATTATAACACCTGTTTTATTAGTATCAATGATTATTTTAATTATTGCTTCATTATTAAATCCAATGGGTAGTGCACAAGCACCTACTGAAGCATATTCAACAAATTCTTTAGCATTTACTAATGGATTAATGGAAGGTTACAATACTATGGATGCACTAGCTTCATTAGTATTTGGTATTATCGTAATTAACTCAGTTAAATTATATGGTGCAAAGACAGAAAAACAAATTTTTTCAAATACAGCTAAAGCAGCAGTTATAGCAGCATTATTACTGGCACTAGTTTATGTATTTATTTCTAATATTGGAACAACATCAGTATCAGTGCTAGGATTACAAAAAACAGGTGCTGGGGTTTTAACAGGTGCAACTACTTTCTACTTCGGTAATGTAGGTAAAATTTTATTATTCGTAATTGTATTCTTAGCATGTTTAACAACAAGTGTAGGTTTAGTAACTGCATGTGCAACTTACTTTGTAAGATTATATGATAAAATAAGTTATAAAACTTATGTAGTAGGATTATCATTATTTTCATTTGCAGTAGGGAACTATGGTTTAGCTGCTATTATTCAAGGAGCTGTTCCAGTACTTGTACTATTATATCCATTAACAATGGTATTAATATTATTAGGTTTTGCAAATAATTTATTTGGTGGTAAAAAAGTTGTTTATGCATCAACAGCATTAGTAACAGGAGCGTATAGTTTATATACAACTATTGCATCAACATTTAAATTATCTGTACCAGCTGTAGATAATTTCTTAGTGAAAGTTCTTCCTATTCAAGGAGATTTTTCTTGGATTAACTTTGCAGTATTAGGATTTATTTTAGGATTAGTGTTATCACTTGTGAAAAAAGAAAATTAATTTATTAATTATATAAACAGTAAATTATCATATGATAGTTTGCTGTTTATTTTAAGTAAATCTTTTTTGACAATAATTAAAAGCAATGGTATCATAATAAGATATAATACTACTTGTGTTTAACAAAAATTAAGAATAATAAGTTAGTAGATGTTAGATAGTATTTTATTTTAATAAAGTAGGAGTTACAATGACACTGGAATTTAGAGAGTATAAAAAGAAAATAAAAAAAAATATTTTTTTAGAATTAGATTTTAAAGTTAGCACTGGAGAAATTCTGACTATTATCAGTAATAATACTTTAGAATTAGACAGTTTAAAAGATTCTTTTAAAAGAAGGACTAAATTTAAAGGGGAAATTACCTTTGATAATATTGATATAAATGAAGAAAAATTAATATTTTCTGAAGATTTTGGTTTCTATAATCACTTGTCTTTAGAAAAAAATCTTTTAAGTTTATCAAAAATTTTAGGGCTTACTGTCCCAAAAGATGATATAATAGGTGGATTAGATTTACTAGAATTAGATCCGAATAAGAAATATCAACAATTATTAGAAAATGAGAAAATAAAATTTCATACTCTATTTTCTGTTTTAATTAACCAAAATATTCTAATACTTGATTATTCAAAAGATAATTTAACAAAAGATGATAAAAAAGCTCTAAGAGAATTAATCTTAGAACATTCTAATAATGCTAATATTATAATTTTAGATACAATATTAAATCAGTATAATAACATTGCGGATAATGTTTTGGTTATATCTGATGGAGAAAAATCATATTATGGCTTATTGGATGATTTATTGATAATCAAAAAACTAGCAGCGATAAGCGTATCGCATCAAAAGGATTTAGATAATATTTTACAAGACTATCAATATACAATTTATAATGATAAAGAAATTGTAGTAAGAGAAGAAGTGCTTGAAGATGTTGTCTATCTACTATTGAAAAATAATATAGAGATATCTCAAATAAGAAATCTTGGGGAGCGAATAAAATTATATGAAGGGGAGGGAGTACTATAATGATATTTTCGCTAGAATTTGGAAAAATTTTTAAAAGGAAGTTTAATTACCTTTTTGGTATGATTATTTTACTTATTAGCTTTCTCCTTATATATAAAACAAGTAGCTTAGCAGGATACTATGATTTAGATGAAGTAGATTTTATATTTAAATTTACATTTTTATACTCTTTTTTTGCTCCAAAAAAGTTATAAAAAATAGTTAAAATTGTTATCAGCAGCACTGCAATAACTACATAAAATGCCTTCAATATATTTTTCATAATTCTCCTAAATCA
>ERZ773063.1150-NODE-1150-length-16112-cov-4.437753_pt1 | contig 16112 bp, 12 predicted proteins | sample MGYA00580625_ERZ773063 | MGnify/ENA primary metagenome ERZ773063 (study PRJEB29015, sample SAMEA2738022) | human oral metagenome | biome: human oral; feature: human-associated habitat; material: dental | place: China | collected 2042 ...
CCATTATGTGAAGATAAAGGGTCTGTTGGAATAATAACCCCTTATCGGATACAAGCTGAGGCAATTAATCGTGTGTTAGGTAAGGATGTTGCAAGTACTGTACATAAATATCAAGGACGCGAGTGTGATACTATTATCATGAGCATGGTTGATAACTTGCCGACTTCTTTCTCAGATGATAAGAATCTTCTAAATGTGGCTATTTCACGTGCTAAAAGTCAACTTTACATAGTAACCTCTGGTAATGAAATGCCAGAAGATACGAATATTGCACAATTAATATCCTATGCAAGGTATAACAATTTTGCAGTGAAAGATAGTAAGATACATTCGGTCTTTGATTTACTATACCAACAGTACACTGTAGAACGACTAGCATATCAGGCAGAACATGCTAAGGTTTCTAATTATATGTCTGAAAACCTTGTATATGATTTACTTGTCAAAGTTCTTGATGAGTTAAGTTGGAAGAATCTTTCGGTAGTGTGTCATTATCCTCTATCTAAAATAATATCTGATTGGTCGTTATTAACGAGTCAAGAAAAGGATTACGCAAAAAATGCTCTGACACACATTGACTTTCTTATTTATAATTCCCTGACAAAACAGCCCATGATGGCGATTGAGGTGGATGGGTGGCATTATCATAATGATAAAGTCGTACAGCAATATAGAGATAGGCTCAAAAATCAAATACTTGAAAAGTATTCCTTGCCGCTTTATCGTATTTCTACAACTGATACTATTACTTCAGAAGGTTTGAAAGAGATTTTTGCTTCTCTTTAATTTAAGTTGATTATTTGGTGTTGATATTATAGATACGAACTTATTTACGCTTTTATTGAATGTAAAATATGATGAAGCAAGCCTGTTGATAGCTCTTCTTTGTAAGAAGGTAGGAGTAGGTGTGTATTTCATATTACTCAAAGTCCTCTTAGTCTACTGTCAATGAGAAATGCAATAGTATGGTTTTCTGTAGGCTTTGTGTCTATATACAATTCAGGCTTATTAGTCTAATTACTTAATCAAGTAATAAGGGCTAATAAGCCTGAAGGGCTTTATCCTAATGCAAGGATACGTTCTAAGTCTTTTTCTTCACCTACTACCCATAGGACGTCACCTGCCTGCAGACAGCGGGAAGGAGTGATGAGTGTGAGGTTCTGCTGACCTTCATCAACACCCACAACCATACAGTTGTATTCATCACGGATACCGCTGTCTTTAAGGGTCTTTCCTATGAAAGGACTTGTTTTGGAGATAGCGAAACTGCGGAGTTTCATTTCATGTTTCTCTATGTCCGTAATCGTTGGCTGTAGCTCAGCCTTCAATGCTTTCGAAAGTTTTGTAAGCTGATCGTCATCACCAATGGCTTGCAGTTTGTCGCCTGGGAAGAGAATCGTACCACCATTCGGAATATTGATACGTTGAGAACCACGAAGAATACTACTGATATGTACACCGAATCGGTTACGTAACTTTAGACTATACAATGTCTTACCAGCCCATAGGGAATCGTCGGGCAGTTCAAGGTTGGCGATATGAATATCTCGGTCTATCAAGTGGTCGGCAAAGAGTGGTTTCTTCTTTCCTTGTATCTGTGCCTCGATATCACGACTTCGGAGGTTCTGGATAAAGAGACGTTCCAAAGTAATACTTCGTTTCTTGAGCCAACGAGATAGTAGCATCAATATCAATAAGCCCACTGCAACAGCAGTCATCAATGCATTCTTAAAGCGTGTGAGATAGTTACATATGTAGAAGATGAAACTGAGTGCAATAAGTACACGTGCAAGAATGGTTGCAGTGAGAGGTAGACGATTGATACGGCGGTCTGTCCATAGTTCCTTAAACGCTTCTGAATGATTCTGTTTCATTACAATAGAACGTAGGAATGGTGCGATGAAGAGGATTGTAAGGAATCCACACACAGCATTTCCAAGCCAGTGACTGCCTGTCCATTTTATAGATAAGTTTCTACAGATAGGTAGGGCAGCAGAGAACATGATAGCGATGACAGCTGCAGAGAGAATACCATAAATAAGGGTGTTGAGTATCATCTTCTTCATAAGAACTTTCCAATGGTTCTCAGATGATGCACTCTCTCCAGCATTGTTTGTTTGGATATGGGTAAGACGACGCACCCATCGTTTTGGAAGATGCTTAACGAGGACATTATAGCATGGTTCTGCCGCACGAATCATATACGGAGTGAGGAAGGTTGTGATAACTGATACGGCTACGACAACAGGATAAAGGAATTCGCTGATAACACCTAAGGACTTTCCTAATGTTGCAATAATAAAGGCAAACTCACCAACTTGTGCCATTGAGAATCCACAGCGCATAGCATTCTTGAGGGTCTGTCCACCGAGAAGATAGCCTAAGGTTCCAAACAGCGCCTGTCCGACGAGGATTGTTATAACAAGTAAGAGGATTGGTATAGCATATTCTACAATAACTTCAGGCTTTACCAACATACCAACAGAGACGAAGAAGATAGCTCCAAAGAGATTCTTTACCGGATCTACAAGTCGGATAATTTTATCAGCCTCAACCGTCTCTGCTAAGATACTTCCCATGACGAAAGCACCAAAGGCTGCACTGAAACCTACCTGTGTTGATATAACAGCCATAAGACAACAGAAGCCTAATGACACAATAAGTAGGGTCTCACTGTTAAGGATTTTACGGACAGAACGAAGGAAGAGTGGAATGGCAAAAAGGCCGACAACAAACCATAAAACGAGGAAGAATCCAATCTTCATGATGCTTCCAAGAAGTTGTACACCGTCAGGGCTGTTACCACTGGCAACGGTACTGAGCATAACCATCATCACAATGGCAAGGATATCCTCTAAGATAAGTACGCTCATCACGGTAGAAGCGAAGCCTTGCTGTGTGAGTCCCATATCTGAGAAGGCTTTGTATATAATGGTTGTGGAACTCATTGCGACCATACCTCCGAGGAAGATACAGTCCATCTCTTTCCATCCGAAGCTGTGTCCTACAATGACACCTAAGACCATCATACTGAAGATGATAGTACAGGCTGCGATGATGGGGGAGGCTCCCATCTTGAGAATCTTCTTAATGGAGAAGTCTAATCCCAATGAGAACAATAAGAAGATGACACCAATGTCTGCCCATGTTTGTATATCGTCTTTGTCGACAACGCTCATGGTATAAGACATGTGGGGTGATACAAGAAAACCTGCTACAATGTATCCTAATACCAATGGTTGCTTGAGTTTCTTGAATAGAAGTGTTACAAATCCTGCTACAACGAGAATAAGGGCAAGGTCTTGGACCAATTCGGGTAGTTCTGACATAAATCTTTTATGGAGTTAGAGGAGTTAGTGGGGTAGTTGGATGTTAAACCAATACCTTATTATGAGTAATCTTGTATGTGTTGTTTGTGGGAGAGGTGGGTTATAGTTGAAAATCTCATAGTTAAAAGAAAAGGAGTTAAACCAACATAAATATATTGTTCATAAAAGTGTTGGTTTAACTCCGGTATGATATTTTTAACTAATTGATTTTCTGTAGTTAGTCATTAAACTCAGCCGTTAGTCGGCAGATGTTAATGATAACCTGCATGGCTTTCTCCATTACCTGAACAGAAACAAATTCGTAAGGGCCATGGAAGTTGACGCCACCTGCAAAGATATTTGGACAAGGAAGACCCTTGAATGAAAGCTGTGCACCGTCCGTACCACCACGAATAGGCTGTACCTTTGGAGCCACATTAGCCTGCTGCATAGCTTGGAGAACTAATTCAATAACGTGCATGTTAGGATCGATCTTCTCCTTCATGTTATAGTACTGGTCGTTCATCTTTAGCTCAACAGTTCCTTCACCATACTTCTCATTCATCTTCTTCACGCAGTTCTCCATGAAGCGCTTACGGTCTTCGAAATGCTCACGGTCATGGTCACGGATGATATAGCTGAGTTTAGCTTCTTCACAGCGACTCTCAATACCGATGAGGTGATAGAAACCTTGATAACCTTCAGTCTCTTCAGGAATCTCTGTTGCAGGAATCATATCATTGAATTCGCATGCTAAACGACTGGCGTTTACCATCTTCCCCTTAGCATAACCTGTATGAACGCTTACGCCATGGATAAACACTTTAGCACCAGCAGCATTGAAGTTCTCATATTCAAGCTCACCGAGGTCGCCACCATCAATGGTATAGCCCCATTCGCAACCAAACTTCTCTACATCAAAGTGATGTGCACCCATACCAATCTCTTCGTCTGGGTTGAAAGCAATACGGATGTCACCATGCTCAATCTCGTCATGATCGCGGAGGAAGCACATAGCCTGTACAATCTCAGCAATACCTGCTTTATCATCAGCACCCAATAAGGTTGTACCGTCTGTTACGATGAGATCTTCTCCTTTATGTTCTAAAAGCTCTGGGAACATTCGTGGAGAACTGACCATATTAGGATTCAGTTGTATATCACCGCCATCGTAGTTCTCTACGATACGAGCGTTCACATTAGCACCACTGGCATCAAGTGCTGTGTCGTAGTGAGAAATGAAACCGATGGTTGGAATCTTCTTCTTTGTATTGGCAGGGAGAGTGGCGTAGATATAGCCCATCTCGTCCATTTCTACATCTTTCAATCCTTCACGCTCAAGTTCCTCCTTGAGATATTTCGCAAAGATGAGTTGCTTTGGTGTACTTGGCACTGTCTCTGAATCTTCAGCCGACTGTGTGTCAAACTTGGTGTAGTTGATAAATCTTTCTACTATTTCCATGATGTTACGGATATTTAGTTGTATATCTTTTTACTGTGTCAGTGCTGCTAATTGCAGTCTGTCATTTGCAAAGATACTATTTAATTTTGAGAATGCCTAATGATAGAACATCTGCTGTTTCTTTTTAGGATTTCTTATTATGCTGAATAGGATATTGCTATACATTCCATGAGTTTAGTTTTTATTCCCTTTGCTGTCATTTTAACATTTGGCGTGAACTTATTGTAAACTAATTAGTTATATCTTTGTCGCGACTGACGGAAGTGACAGCAACTCTTGTTTTATATAGTTTCATGTCCTAAACCTCACAAGCTATTGCATTCCTTAAGAAAGAACAGTTGTTTCTTTTTTCTTTCCAAAGAATTTATTGACTGCAAGGGCTATAGCTCCATCGCCTGTTACGTTGCAAGCTGTACCGAAGCTGTCCATAGCTATGTACAAGGCAATCATTAATGCTTGTGCCTCTTCGTTAAAGCCCAAGATACTTGATAAAGGTGCTAAGGCTGCCATAATTGCTCCACCAGGTACACCAGGAGCTGCTACCATAATAATGGCAAGCATGAGGATAAAGTAAATGAATAGTCCTGGGTCGTGTGGTAGGTCTGTTAACATACAGATTGTCAAAGCACAAGCTGTGATCTTCATTGCACTACCACTGAGGTGAATTGTTGCACAAAGTGGTACGACAAATCCTGCTACCTCTTCGCTGACGCCATTCTTCACTGTTTGCTTCAGTGTTACAGGAATTGTTGCAGCAGACGAACTTGTACCTAACGCAGTCAGGTAAGCTGGCAACATGTTCCACAGTAGTCTGAAAGGATTATGCTTAACGATAGCACCTGCAATACAGAACTCATAGATAAGGATGAGAACATGAAGGACGAGAATAACAATGATAATCTGTGAGAACACCAAGAGCACCTGTCGCGCCTGTCCGTTATGGGTCATACTGAGGAAGACTCCAAAGATATAGAGTGGTAGGAGAGGGATAATAGCCTTCTCAATCACTTTCTCAATAATAGTCTTGAACTCATTGAAGAGGTTCTCCATTGTGCGTAAACCACCGTATGCAATACCTAAACCAGCGATGAATGAGAATACCAAACTACTCATTACATCTACCATTGCAGGAATATTGATAGTAAAGTAAGGTGTCAGCTCTGTTGCCTTATCAATATGTGGTATTGCTCCTCCTGTAGAAGCAATCATAGAGGGGAATAACCATGTTCCTGTTCCGTAAGACAAGCCGCCTGCTACAATCGTGTCTACATAAGCGATAGCTACTGTTGCAAGTAACAACTTACCTGCTCCTTTCCCAATTCCTGCAATAGCAGGCGTTACCAATCCAATGATAATCAGTGGTATCATAAAGCCAAGGAACTGACTGAAAATACTATTGAAAGTCAGAAACGCTCTTACTGCTGGATCTGGTAGATAATAACCAAGGAATAATCCAAGCAGTATGGCAATGATAACGCGTGGGAGTAGTCCAATTCTGATTTTCTTCTGCATACTCTATTCTTTTAAGATGAATTATTCGATTTCTGAGCTAACGCGGTTGAACAAAAAAAGGATGAACAGTAAACAACCATACATCCTTTGTTACAATCTATGACTCCATCGGGAGTTCTGTTTCTTCTTTTTTGTGACTCCGTTGGGATTCGCCCCCAAGACCTTCAGAACATTTTTCTGACCTCATTCAGCTAAATGTCATCAGAAAGTCGTCACTTTTTGTGACTCCGTTGGGATTCAAACCCAAGACCTTCAGAACCGGAATCTGACGCTCTATTCAGCTAAGCTACGGAGCCTAATGATTGTGCAAAGATACAGTAAAGTTTGCATAATTCCAAACGAACAGTAAACATTCTTGTTAAAGTTTATGATATAGAAGTGATGTTTTCAAAACTTAGTAATATCCTTTATAACAAGTGGGAATATCAGATGTAAGCTATCATAAAGTTGCAATTAGTAGATGAAATATGTTATTTTGTAAGATTAAGGCAATGTTTGTTTCTCAGTTTGATAATAAATATATACCTTTGTGTACAATTGAATAATTGGTAAAACATTAATAGAAAGGAACCATAATGAGTCAACTGATAAAACTAAAAGGATATAAAGCAGTACTTGGTAAACATCAAACCGAGCAGGGTATCAAACTGATAAAGGAGTTCTTTCAGCAGAACTTAGCTACCGAACTACGACTAAGTCGTGTTACAGCACCGTTGTTCGTGTTGAAAGGATTAGGTATCAATGATGACTTGAATGGTGTTGAGCGCCCTGTTTCCTTCCCGATTAAGGACTTGGGAGAAGCTGAGGCTGAGGTGGTACACTCGCTGGCAAAGTGGAAGCGACTGACGTTGGCTGACTATGACATTCAACCGGGCTATGGTATCTATACAGATATGAATGCTATTCGAGCCGATGAAGAATTAGACAACCTTCATTCACTTTATGTTGACCAATGGGATTGGGAGGCGGTTATCACCGAAGGCGATAGAACACGTAGCTTTTTAGAGAATGTCGTTCGTCGTATTTATGCTGCTATCCTTCGTACAGAGTTCCTTGCTTGTGAGACTTATCCTCAGTTGGAACCTTTCCTTCCACAGACGATTCATTTTATTCATGCACAAGATTTGTTGGATATGTATCCTACACTGACAGCCAAGGAGCGTGAAGATGAGGTTTGTAAGAAGTATGGTGCGGTGTTTATTGAGGGTATTGGTTGTAGATTAAGTAATGGTGAGAAGCACGATGGCCGTGCTGCCGATTATGATGATTGGTCAACTGTTGCAGAAGATGGTAAGACTGGCTTGAATGGTGATATCCTCATTTGGTATCCTATCTTAGGTTGTAGTATAGAACTTTCGTCTATGGGCGTTCGTGTGGATAAAGCAGCCTTACTTCGTCAGTTGGCTATAGAGAAGCAAGAAGAACGTCAGCAACTCTTCTTTCATCAGCAGTTACTCTCAGACAAGCTGCCGTTATGTATTGGTGGCGGTATCGGACAGAGCCGTCTTTGTATGATAATGTTGCACAAGGCGCATATTGGTGAGATACAAGCAAGTATCTGGCCTGAGGAAATGAGAAGAGAGTGTGAAGAGGCGGGAATGCCGTTGATTTAGAAGCCTACATATTATATTTATAGAGCAAAAAAGAGCCATGTCAAACTCTAAAAATGAGTTTGGTATGGCTCTTTTTGTATAACAATTGCAACTCTCAATCCATATCCAGCCTATGTGTTGGTGCTCAGCACGTGTGGTGCGCATGGTAAGCACCAATGGTGCGGATGGTATATTAAGTTCTAATATCTTATCGGATAAGCTCTATTTATTATATATTCCGTATGGAAAACTATGTTGTATGAGTCCTATCAAGCTATAATCATTAAAAAAGAGTGAATTTCTTATTCTGTTAGAACTCCCTCTCTCACAACTCCCCTTTGGTCAATGACTGTTGGTTTAGGCGAGGAGCAGGGGGAATTCCCCTCCTTTGGAGGGGTTAGGGGAGTTTTTTAGTCAATAAACCTCTTTGTTATTTCTCCATACTCATCGATTCGTCTGTCACGTAGGAAAGGCCACCAACGGCGTACATTCTCGCTGTGATCAAGGTCGATGTTGAGGATAACACTTTCCTCGTCGTTGTCACAAGCACGATAGAGCAGTTCTCCCTGTGGTCCAGCAACAAAGCTACTTCCCCAGAACTGAATACCTTGAGTTTGCTCACTTGGGTCAGGTTCATGACCGACACGGTTTACAGCGATTACTGGCAAACCGTTAGCAACGGCATGACCACGCATCACTGTTGTCCACGCTTCACGCTGACGTTGCTTTTCCTCGTCTGTATCGCTACTTTCGTAACCGATAGCAGTTGGATAGATAAGCATATCTGCACCCTGTAATGCCATAAGGCGGGCTGCTTCGGGATACCACTGATCCCAGCAAACAAGTACACCAAGGCGTCCTACTCTTGTATCAATTGGATGAAATCCGAGGTCGCCTGGTGTGAAGTAGAACTTCTCATAGTAAGCTGGGTCGTCTGGAATATGCATCTTGCGATATTTACCAGCAATACTACCATCCTTCTCTATCACTACGGCTGTGTTATGATAAAGTCCTGGTGCACGTTTTTCAAAAAGTGATGTCACAATAACAATACCCAGTTCGCGTGCCAACTTACCATAAAAGCCAGTAGAGGGACCCGGTATAGTCTCAGCCAAGTCAAACTTATTCACGTCCTCTGTCTGACAGAAGTAAAGTGAATTGTGCAGTTCTTGGAGGATAACAAGTTCCGCACCACGTTGTGCTAAGTTTGTAATTCCCTCAGCCAATCGCTCTATATTGTTTTTGATATCCTCAACATTATGTTGTTGTAGGAAGCCTATTTTAAGTTCTCTCATAATAAAGGTGTTTACCCTGTTTATGTTTATTGTTCTGTATTCTATTTATTCTATACTGTTATCAACTCAAAAGATGGATAAGTTTTATCCGTTTAATGGCAACTGCATCGTAAGACAGTGTATTGAACCATGCTGTCTGATAATAGTGCGGCTGTCAATACCGATAATCTCGCGGTCAGGGAAAGCCTCTTGGATTGTGTCTAATGCTGCTTTATCCTTTTCAGGCTGATCGTAGGTAGGGACAATTACTGCTCCGTTGATGATAAGGAAGTTTGCATGTGTTGCAGGCAAACGCTCGTCATCATCATAGATAGCATCAGGCATAGGAAGACGGAGTAGGCGATAAGGCTTACCTTTCTGTGTGCGGAGCTGTTTTAGCTGTTCCTCTAAGAGTCGGAAGTCCTCATAATGCTTATCCTCCTTATCGTCACATCCTGTATATAATAAGGTGTCATTTGGTGCAATACGTACGATAGTATCAATATGTCCGTCTGTATCATCACCTGCTAACTGACCATAATCTAACCATATAACTCGCTCTACATTTGGGAAGAAAAGGCGTAATTGCTTGTCTATATCCTCTTGTGTGAGAGGTTGATTACGATGTGGTGCCATCAGACAACTCGTTGTTGTAAAGAGTGTATGGCTTCCATCGCTCTCTATTGAACCACCCTCCAATACAAAATCCTTGTGGCTTTCTAATACTCCTTGGAGGAGTTCAGCCTCGTAAAGTTGACGGTTGATTCTATTATCCTTTTCTGCTGCAAACTTCTCACCCCATCCATTGAAACAGAAGTCAAGTAGACGAAGGGGCTGGGAACTATCTTTCGATGCTTTGTTTGCTATGAGCGAAATCGGTGCAACGTCTCGTGCCCAAGTGTCATTATTGTCACAAGTAAAGAGCGTTACACGTTTCATCTGTTCCTCTGTCAGCCTTCCTTTCAGTAAGGAACTTACCATTTCTGTATCACGTGCTGTGATAAGCAATGCCTCGTATCGGGTAATAGCATCTGCCATCTGGAGATAAACTTCAGTAATCTCCTCAAGATAAGGACGCCAGTCGGTATCCTCATGTGGCCATATCAGTATAACTCCGCTTTGTGGTTCCCACTCTGCAGGTAATCGAAAGCTATGATTTTCGTTTGTGTTCATAGTGCAAAGATAAGAAAAGAAAATGTGATACTTGTCTTTCCGTCTTCTTTTTTATTATAATATATTCGTTTAGAGGATGTTGATATAAAGGCACGCATGGGTTGATATATGTCAAATAGCGGGATTGATACGTGTCAATCTTATTGACGCAGGTCAAAATTTAATAGAAAAACAAAGTGAAAGTGTAAGTTTCCTTTGTGAGATTTTGGAAAGTGTACTAACTTTGCAAGCACAAAACAACACAAACGGCACCTCAATAGGATAACAAAGAGGTAGCCACTGAAAGGGCTTCAGTCTCAATAGGGACATAGGTAAAAGATTGTATAACTCAATAGAGGAAAGGAAACGTTATGAAAGAGAAAGTAAAGAATATGAGTGTTATGCGTAAGATGTTTCATTATATGACAAATGTCATCCGTGAATACAATATAGGTCGTGTAAACTGTTTGGCATAAATCAGGAACAGACTTATTCTTGCGCGATTCGCATGTAGTTAAGAAGAATAATTGAGAGAATATAAAAAAGAATCGGGTTAGAGTCAATAGACTTTAATCCGATTATTGTTTATGGAAGTTTCTTGTTTTATGTGCAGTCTACAAATGATAAAGATTTACAGTTTATGAGTTTTTAAAGGTTATTTTTATTTAATTTAACACAATGATCAGTTAATTAACGCAAATAATATATACCTTGATTTGTAATTTGCTCTAAATTATTTAAATTTGTTGTTAAAATAATAAATGCACTTAGTATATGAGAAAAATGTTTTTTGAATAGTTTTTCCACGTAATAATCTATGTGGTTATTTTAACCATATAAGCCAAGAATAATTTTCATGAATAGTATATATAGGAATAAGAATGAGTACATTAGTGATGTAAAATATAGATATGTTACTAAAGTTTTAGTAATTGCTTGTCTATGTCTGTTCTTAATAGTTCTCTTTCATTATGATCCTATTACAACGTTATGGATGCCCAAGTGTCCCTTCTATTTAATAACTGGATGGCGATGCCCTGGCTGTGGTTTACAACGAGCATTACACGCTTTATTGCAGGGCAGGTGGTTTGAGGCAATTCATTATAATTACTTTATCTTTGTAATACTTCCCTATATAAGTTCATTGATGGCACAGTCTTTTTATTCTTTTGGGAAGGAAAAGAGAAATTCAGAAAAAAAAAATAAGAATAAAAGGTTCAATTATTGGTGTGCAGCATCTGCATTTATATGGCTTGTTGTGAGGAATTTCTTAAAAATTTGAGGAAGTTTATCATACAATAAATAAACATTATAACTAAAATAAAAAATCAAGATTATGGAATCTGCAAAAGTAAATCAAATCTTGGCGTTAATTTCGTCAAAAGTCCCTTCAGTAAGTATTCCCAGTATTCGTGAACAATTATTAAAGTCAGAATTTCAAGAGGCTGATGTGATGATGATTGTTGGTCAAATGAAAGATCCGACAATTGCTCTTGTAATCTCACTGTTATTAGGTGTCATAGGAATTGACCGATTTTACATTGGTGATACTGGATTAGGTGTTGGAAAGTTACTTACCTGTGGTGGTGGTGGTATCTGGGCTATTATCGATTGGTTCCTAATAATGAATGCAACGAAGCAAAAGAATTTGGAACTCTTATTACTCCATGTTCACTAAGAGGTACTTTGATAATAATATTTTGTATTGATAATTAAGCGTAATAGACATTTGGAAAACCGAATCGCAAAGCAATAGATGTCTATTACGCTCTTGCATTAGACCTCTTACAAAAAATAATATATACGTTATTTTTCTTAATAAGTTTAACTTGTTTCATTGTAATCGGTCTTAAATGCATTTATATTGTAGTGATAGCCTCTATCTTAACATCTTCTGTTGGGCGATCATTGCGCTCTGTATCGCAGTTTTGTATACGTTCAACGATATCAAGACCTTCCTCCACCTCACCGAAGACGGTGTACTGGTTATCTAAGAAAGGAGTACCGCCAACATTGGTGTAAACCTCTATTTGTTCTTTTGTAAAGGTCGGCTTACCTTGTTCCTTGCAGATAGTCTTTGTTTGTTCTATTAGCTTTTCTTGTAACGTCTGTAAGCCTGCACGATCACGATTACGTCTTAAATTCATTATCTCCTCGTGATGTTCTCTTGTAAGCTGATTAAATACTTGTTGCTCTTGTTGCATTGCCATCTGATGTTCCATTTGCTTCAGTTCTGCAGGCTTAAAGGTCTTTCCCCATACAATGTAAAACTGACTACCACTGCTTTCTTTATCAGGGTTAACTTCATCGCCAGTACGGGCTGCACTCAAGGCACCACGTTTGTGGAAGTATTGTGGATACACAAACTCAGCAGGAATGGTATAGTCTGGACCACCTGTACCTAACATCTTACCCTTTGGAGCATTCTTACTATCTGGATCACCACCTTGTATCATAAAGTCCTTTATTACTCGGTGGAAGAGCGTACCATTGAAATACCCTTCCTTTGCAAGCTTTAAAAAGTTATCACGATGTTTTGGAGTCTCGTCATAAAGGCGAATAATGATATCACCTTCTGTTGTTTTTATTTTAAGTCTTGTTGCCATAGTGCAATTTTATGATTGTTTCTTAATGAAGATGTTTGTTGTGAATTGATTAGCAATTACTTGTCAATTATAAACCTGTCCACTTTCCTCACAGTCCTCTTGCCTTATAGATTCTTTCTTTGGCGTCGTTAATCTCCTGGAACTTCTTTTTAGCAGCCTTTCGGATATCGTCTCCAAGCGTAGAAACACGATCAGGATGATGTTTTAAAGCCATCTTTCGGTAAGCAGCCTTGATTTCATCATCAGTTGCTGATGGAGATATGCCTAACACCTTATAAGCATCTTCAATGTTGCTACTTGCTTTTGCTCCACTTTCTAAGTTGAGCATGGACTCTATGTCTTGCGCAGAAAGCCCAAGATATAAGGCAATCTCTTTCAGTGCAACAACTTCTTCTGGGCTTACGATGCCATCTGCTTTTGCTATGATGACAAGGTAATTTAGTAGTTGTAGGCGTTGACTGTTACTCGTATGAAAACGTATTTCTATGCAGCTCTTACGGATTGTTTCTTTAAATTGGTAAGGTCCTTGTTGCTTTTGTAAGTCAAATAACTTTAGTAGAATTGACTCTCCTTGGCTTACAGCCTGCTCGCCGAAGTTATGACGAAGGAATTGGCGTACATATTCCATCTCAGAGTGCATTATCTTTCCATCGGCTTTTATAATGTAAGAGGAAAGGACAAGCATAGAGAACAAAAAGGAGTTGCGGTCTTCTTCAAACGGACGCGTGCCTCCAAAATGACTTTGCTCGCCATATCCGTTCTGCCTATCACCACCTCTATTATCGCCTACAAATGCTTCGTCAAGCATTGTTCCTATACAATAGCCAACTAAACCACCCAGCACACTTCCGCTAAGTATCCAGCCTAATGCGCCACCAATCCATTTTCCTATTGCCATATCATCTTCTATTTATATGAAATAACACCTATTTATAGTTTCATACGGACTTATAAACAAAGATAGTGCCAAAGTATGTTGGCTTATTGATTGTAAAGATTAATAAGAAGACTATAGGAGGATTATACAATTGTATTGTTAAATGTTTTGATAGTCAGGAATTGTCTCAAGGAAAGCGTATGTTTGATTCTCATAATCCATTTTACAGATATAAGTATCTAAGCCATTTGATACAATCAGATAATCAACATGGAGTAGGAGGTTGTAAACGGATATCTGTTCAAATACTTTCTGTGTTAATGGTATGGTAGGTGCTTTGTATTCAATAATCATCCTCGGACGAAGTTGATTATCGTAAAGCACACTATCAGCACGGACTTTCTTCTCGCCAACTTGTAGTGGAACCTCGTTAGCAAGTAGAGTAGCAGGGTAGCTCTTGTGTTCGATGAGGTAATGAATAAAGTGCTGGCGCACCCATTCCTCTGGAGTGAGTGCTATATACTTCCTGCGGAGTACGTCAAAAATCTGCTTTCGTCCGTTTACCTCTCTTACTCTAATCTGATAAGGAGGGAGGTTAAGCTGCATCATATCTAAATATCTTATATATAATAAGGTGTAAGGTGTATATTGAAAGTCAAATGAAAATTTTGTTTTCTATCTCTTTTCTATTAACTTTGCATGAAAGACCATACTGCAAGATATAGGGAGGTATGTTTCCCTAAGATAGTTTTCTATCAATATAGGACTTATAACCTCAGTATTCTTGCCTCTATATATGGTTTATCTTTTATGCAAAGTTAATAAAAAAGTAAATGCCAGCAAAGCAAGGACCAACATTTCAGAGTATTATGCAGGATCTGAAGAATAAGAAGTTTGCACCCATCTATATGCTGATGGGGGAAGAGTCTTATTATATCGATCAGATTTCTGGCTATATAGCAGAGCATATTCTTTCTCCAGAAGAGCGAGATTTTAATCAGACTATCTGTTTTGGATCAGATGTTACAGCTGTACAGGTAGCTGATATGGCACGACGTTATCCTATGATGGCGGAGTATCAAGTGATAATAGTCAAAGAGGCGCAGAAAATTCGTTCTTTGGAAGCATTGGAGAAGTATCTCAAAAATCCCGTAAAATCAACCATCCTTGTATGGTGTCATAAAAACGGGAAAATTGACGCACGTAAAAAAGCTGTAGGATTGGCACAGGCTGTCGGTGTCGTTTTTGAGAGTAAGAAGTTGCGCGACTATCAGCTACCAGATTTTATCCAAAGTTATTTGAAGGAGAGAAAAGTTAGTATCGACCCAAAGGCGTGTCAGATAATAGCTGATCATATTGGTGCGGATTTAAGTCGCCTCACTTCTGAGTTGGATAAGGTGCTTATCTCTCTTCCTGCAGATAATCTTCGTGTCACCCCAGAAGTAGTGGAGAAGGAGATAGGTGTCAGTAAAGACTTCAATGCTTTTGAACTTAGAAATGCAATTGTACAGAAGGATTGTTTTAAAGCAAATCAGATTGTGAAATATTTTGACAATAATCCAAAAGCTGGTTCTCTTTATTCTTTCCTTCCATTACTCTTTTCTTATTTCCAAAGTTTGATGATAGTTCATTATTCTCCTCGAAAAAATACGGAACAAGATATTGCTGCTGCTTTAGATTTGCGTAATACATGGGGAGCTAAAGATTTTGTAATAGGGCAAAAGAATTATTCTGCTCGAAAAACGATGGACATAATTTCTAAGATTCGAGACATCGATGGGAAGAGTAAAGGATTAGATAATCCTAATACTGGTGCAGGAGATTTGATGAAGGAGCTAATTTTCTTCATACTTCACTAAAAAATAGAAGGATTTTTGATGCTTTTGAAGCATAAAAATCTCTTGTTTTTACCAAAAATCATGTTTTTTAAAGCTAAAAGGAGCACTCTGAAAAGGGTGCTTTTTTTATGTTTTCTATTGAGTAATAGGGTAGTTAGCTCATTTTACCCTCTTCATTTTTCGCGTATTTTTCGTCTTCCTTATCCATGTTCGTAAATACTTTAAGCACACAAAAAATGGCATTTTTTCGTAACAGCTGATTTATATTTCACATTCTTTTAGTTTTAGTTTTGTGAAATAAAAAGTAACCATTTTTATACTTTATATTTGCATATGTTGAATAACAAAGATATTTTTTATGTTGAAAATTGCACATACAAAATTATATTTGCAAACTAAAATTAGAATATTTGTATTTATAAATCTATATGTATTTTCATACACTAAGCAATTATAATAGGTACAACGTCTATAATCAGTAATTTATTATG
>ERZ773063.1151-NODE-1151-length-16097-cov-5.870839_pt1 | contig 16097 bp, 16 predicted proteins | sample MGYA00580625_ERZ773063 | MGnify/ENA primary metagenome ERZ773063 (study PRJEB29015, sample SAMEA2738022) | human oral metagenome | biome: human oral; feature: human-associated habitat; material: dental | place: China | collected 2042 ...
TATAATAGAACATATATTTTTAATTATATAGAAAATTTTAAATTATTGAGGGGGTATTATTATGTTTTTTTTAATTTTTATTTTTTTATTTTTTTATATTATTTTATCTTCAATCACACATATTTCAAAATCACTCTTTTATTTAAAAAAAATGACTTTAATTTCACTAATACTTTTTACAGGAATAAGTTTCTCAACTTATACTGCTGAAGAAATAGAGAAAAAGGAAAACACAGGTTTCTTTGGAACTATAAAAGAAATAGATGAAAAAATTACAAATTTTCTTGATTCTATTAAGGACTATAAGACAAATTCTGTTGGTTTCTTTGAAACAGAAATTCCTGCTAATGAAGTATTTATAACATCAGATGGTTTTATTGTTTACGATAAGGACAGAGAATCACTTGTTAGTGGTGTTGTAACTGAAAGAGATGAACAAGGAAATATGATTTCTGCTACTAAGGTTAAAAATGGATTGGTTCATGGAAAATACAGAGAGTATTATCCACCTTATGATGAGCATATCTTAAAAAGAGAAGGAAAATTTAAAAATGGTGCTTTAAATGGTAAAAATAAAACATACTATGAAAATGGAGAAGTTGAAAGTATCATTGTATTTAGTGGTGGTATCCCAGATGGTACTTTCAAAGAATATTATAGAAATGGTAAATTAAAATCTAAAGGAAAATATGAAAAAGGTAAGAAAACTGGAAAATGGACTTACTATCATCAAAGTGGTGAGAAAGAATCAGAAGGTAAATATAAAAATGATGAAAAAATAAAAGTTTGGAAATATTATGATAATAATGGTAATTTAAAAGATGAAGTTAGACATAGTTTTCTATAGAACTAAATTGGAGGTATAAAAATGAAATATTTAGGATTATATATTAAAGAAGTTATTAAAGGAATTATTATTTGGGCAATTGTATCAGCTATTGCAATTTATTTTTATCCTAACAAAATAACATTAATAATTTTAGCAGTTATATTTTTAGGTGTTTTTGCTGCTGCAAGTGAAGCTGTTAAAGCAGCAAAAACAGAAGAAAGTAAAAGTCGTTTAAAAGAAAGTATGAGTAATTCTTCTAATACTGAAAGTTTAAATCTACAAAATAATGAATCAAATAAAAATGCTACAATTCCAAAGTCATCAAATAAAGAAAATAATAGCATCTTTGATGATATAGAATTAGATTAAAGTTGAGTTGATAAATATGGAAGATTACATTATAGAAATCAGTAAATATTATTTTAAAGGTGTTTTAGATAATGAAGTTATTCAAAAAGTTTTATCAAAAAAAGAAGAAAAGTTTCCTATTCAGGAAAAAGTTGTAAAAGAGTTAGATGACTTAAAGGAATTTATCTTAGAGATTTCTAAATTAAATTTTCCTCTTAATAGCATTAAAGAAAGTGTAGATAGTTTTATTAGGGATAGTGAATATTTACAAAAAACTCCTAATCTTAATATTGATATAGAAGATATATTAGAGGATAGTCTCATTAAAAAAACAGAGAATATTGAAAATAATGAAATTACTGAAAATAGAGAATTAGAAGTTATTGATAATGAGAAAATAGAGATAATTCCAAATGTAATAATTGATAAAAATTTTGAAGCTAATTCATTTTTTGAAGTTATTTGTAATTTATATTTAGAAACTTTTGTTAATCTAGGGAATCTTGTTTTCCAAGAAACAGATTTTGATTCTATTGCTAATGGAAATTTTGAAAATAAAATTAAAAACCATATTCAATCTCTTAAAGATGAGTTAATAAATTTAATACCTATTGATAATGTTGATGTTCATTTATTTGATTCAAACTTTTATGATTATCTTAACAGAATGACTAACATTACTCAGATAGCCAGAGAAGAAAGAGGAAATATTTCTTCTAATCTTTCTGAACTAAAAACTTTACAAAAACTTTCAAGAAATTCTGGAAGTTCATTCTTTGTAGGAAATTTATATGCTATGGGAGCTTTTGCTGCTTTTAAGGGAATAAAATCTATTTGTAATAGTGTTTCTGATTCAAATGAAAGAAATAGACTTAAAAGTTCTATGGAGTCTAATTTTATGAAACAATTTTATGATTATATGGAAGAAAATTTACAATCTGATTTGCTTAGTACTATGTCTGTAATAGTCAATACTTTTTCTAGTTTTCTTTCTTTACATTCACCTTTTACATTTAAAAGATTCGAGGAATTGATAGATATAAAAAATAGCTTTGAAAATGAATCTAAAAATCTACCTGAAAAAGTTAGAAAAGCTGACTATCATCTTGTCATTAAATTATTATCTTTGTATCCCTATTCAGAGAAAATCTGGGATAACTTTTTTTCTGTTATAAGTATTGATGAATTTTTTATACTTGAAAAAAATTTAAAAGAAAATAATTATTCTTATACTTTAGAAAGGCTCTTATTAATAAAAGACAAAAAAATTTTAATAGATAGTAATGATTTAGAATTAGTTCATTCAACTATCAATAAAATCGGAATAGATTCTACACTTGAAATTTTCAAAGAGTATTTTAATGAAAATATTGATAAAAATAATTTAGAATTTTTTATTGAAATATTAAGATATATTTTTGAGGATTATGATATTTCTTCAATTCTCTCAAAAAAATATATTTTAATTGTGAATTTATTTAAAGAAACTTTAAATAAGAATTTAGAAATTTACTTTGAAAAAAATAAAATGGATATTTTTATGTATGCAACAGATATTTCTAAAATACTTGAAAAAAATATTTTACTTATAAATTTTTTACCAGTAAAAGAGATTATTACATATATAAGTGAAAAATATAATAAGTACATTGAAGATGTTAAAATAGCTGAAAGCCAAAATTTAAATACTATTCAAAACTTAATTAATAATGATTTAGAAATTATCAAGAATACAGCCTTACCTAAAAGAAATTTTATGAAGTATTTTATTATTTTTGATTATTTTAAGCATAATTCTTTTGTAAAAAATTTAATAAATAATTCAAAAAATTTAAATGAAAAAAATATTCATCTCACTTGGAACACAAAAGGTAGTGCAGGAATTATTACTTTAACTTCATTAATTTTTAAAATAAAAGATAAAGAAAAAAGTATTACCATAACAAATATTAATAAAGTAAAGATAGATAATTTAAGTATTGAATTAGAAACAGATGATAAAACTTATTTGATTCCTATTTTTAATATTAATGAGGGAACTGCTGAAAAAGATGAAGCTGTTAAGGCTTTGGCATTGTATATAAAAAAACTTTCTAAATACTGGCAAAACATTAGTATAGACTTAAAAATTTATATTAATAATAATTTTAGAGAAATAGATAATTTATTTTCAAAACCAAGATATTCTTTAGAGTTTATTTTTGATAAAAATTTAAGAACACAGGATATTTTTAGAATATTTTTAAAAAATGGATTTGTAACTGAAAAGGATATTGCTTCAAGAAGAAATTTATTTAATTATATTGCTTCTAATTTACAGAAATATGCTAAATCAACAAATAAAATTGAAATTTACCCATTTGATGAAAAAAAGATTTCTGAAATCCAAAATTTAGCAAAATTGTATCTTGGTAAATCTATAAATTCTGAGATTTTGGCAGTATATTATGAAAATGAATTTTTTGATAGAGATAAAAGTGTTATAGTTTTAACTGAAAGAAGTATAGTTATTTTAACTAACTCATTTGGAGAAATACCATTTAATATAATTAATAATATATCTTTAAGAGGTTTTTCAAGTCATAGTTTAGAATTTAAAACTACTAAAGGAAATTTTAGTTGCTTATTAAATACAAACGAAGATTCTAATAAAATTTTTGTAGATTTAGTTAAAGAATGTATAAATCTTATAAATTAATTTAACAGGTTGTATGATAAATAGTGATTTTTGAAATTTTACTAACACTATTAGTTATACAACCTATTTAAAATAATTTAGCTAAATAATATCCAATATAGATACCAATTATAGATAAAACAATGCTTCCTAAGCTATATAAAGTTGCAGACATAAATTGATTTTTTTCAATTAATTGCACTGTTTCAAGTGAAAAAGTTGAAAATGTGGTAAATCCTCCACAAAGTCCTGTTGTTAAAAATAGAACTAATCTATGGTCTAACATTTTTATATTTTTAGTAAAATAAGAAATAAAACCAATTACTATTGCTCCTAATATATTAATAAAAATTGTCTTATTATACGGAATTGGTAAAAAATAGAAACTATATCTCAATATAGCCCCTAAACCTCCACCTAAACCAACATATAAAAATTTAAGCATAAAAATCTCCTATTTAAAATCTTTTTCATTTTTATCAAATTCTTCTCCTAAAAATTCTTCAAAAGAAAAATTATTAACAAACTCTTCTCTAGTTTTATAAGACATTTTATTATAATCATATCCCTTATAATGCAAAGCCTCAAGACAAAATTGGCAAACTTTTAGTTCTTTTTCTGCATTTTTTTCTACCAAACTTCCATTTAAGAAAACATCCATTAAAAATTTAGGCTCTTTATTCAAAACTATTTTATATTTACTAGCTTTATTTTCTTTTCTAGCATCATTTAATTTTTTACAATTATATGCAATATGAAATTTATTTAACTTATTTGGATTATTATAATCATCTTTATTAGAAAATTTTTGCTCTTTAATATAAGCAATTAATTTAGAAAATCCTTCATATTCAATATAACCGTCTTTTGAGCAAGTAACATTATTAATATTTATATCTAAGCCTGAAAAATCACTAATCTTTCTCCAAATTATTTTTCTTTTTTCTAACATCTCTATATTAGGTTTGATACTTTCATCTATCCCCATTTTTTTCATAATTTCTTTTAAAGGTTCAAAATTTAATTTATTCATTTAAACCTCCAGCTTCTATTATTTGATCTATATGAGCTTCAGCAGTTGTCTTTATCTTAAACTCAACTCTTCTTGATTTATTATAGTTTTCTTTTCCATTTTCTATTATTCTATGACTGTATGATAGCCCATTAGCAGTTGCTTTTTCAATAAGAAAATCTCTATAATTTTCCATTGAATCTAATAACATACAATATTCTAAAACACTTTTTGACCTTGCTTGGGATAAAGACATATTTTTAAAATATGCTTGTAAGTCATCATCATCTTTATTCCATTCACTACTAGTATGCCCTTCTATCCTTATTTCTTCTATTTCATCTTTATAATTTTTATAGAGCATTTCTATATATCTTGGAAAGAAATCCTTTAATATGACTTTAAAATTATTATTTATTTCACTACTTCCAACATCAAAAAATACATCTGGTTCTCTAAAGGTTATAGATAATGTATCCTTATCTATATAAGCATTCCATTTTTTTAAATCTTCATCAAACTCTTTGTTTAAATCTTTATAGATAGCTTGCTTAGTATTTTTAAAATCCTTAGCTATTACTTCAATATGTTCTTTTTGCTTATTTACTTGTAACATATATGTAACTGAAATAAAAAGAAATATCATAGTTAAAGCTGACATTAAGTCAGCTACTCTTGGCGAAAAATGATCTTCATAGTGCTTTTTTTTCATTATTTCACCTTCTTATCATTTTCAATTAAATTGGGTAATTGTACAATTTCTCTCAATTTGTTAGCTAAAGGTTCGTAATCCTCTGCAAATTTTTCTGATATATTCCCTAACATCTTAATTACATCATTCAAATTATCCTTTAAAGCATTATCAGTTTTTTGAACTTGTTCTTTTAAGAAATTATCAATTTTATTTATTTTTTCTTTAATATTTTTATCTAATTCATCATTTAAAGTTTTTATTTTTTCTGATGTACTTCTTACAATTTCTTTATTATTTTCCTCACTTTTTTCTATTGTTGTAGAAAAACTTTTTATTGTATCTTCCAATAATTTATTAACTTGATTTTTTGATTTATCAAGACTTGAGCCTAAATTACTTGTAAAATCTTTTAGCTCATCAGTTATCTTGTTAGTCTCTTCGCTAAAAGTTTTTAAATTATCATCAAGATTAGAATTAATCTTCATAAAATTAGGTAATAATTCTTTAACTTGATTATCTAGTTGAGCTATAACTTCTAAACTATCATTTAACCTATAATTTTGTTCTAAAGCTTCTTTTGTTGCTAATGATAATTCTGAAACTACAGTATTTATTCCTTTAGTCTTTTGATTAAAATTATCTAATTCTGTTTCAATATTTCTAAAACTATTAAATATGGTTTTTTGATTTTCTGTTGTTAATTCAATAGTATCCTTATAATGTTCTTGCCAATCCAATAATTTTGCAACTGCTTCATTTAACTGCTTAAAATTAGAACCAAAAGTTTCTACTAAATTAATATTAAAATCTCTTATTGTCTTATTTAATGCTTCAATAAATGCCTTACTATTTTCTTCAAGTATATAATTAGAAAACTCTTTAAATGCCAATATTAATTCTGAATTTTCTCTAGTAGAATTATTCATAAAATTATTAAAGATATTTTTATATTCTTCAACTTTTGTATGTATTGAAGAAATAAAATCAAGAGATTTTGAAGAATTAGCAAATATATTAGTATTTGTTACTGAGATATCTTCTAATTGACTATCAATATTATTTTTAATTTCTTCTAAAACATTTAATTTTTCTAAATTTTCTAGTTGGCTTATTTGACCATCTGCTTTTTCATTTAAATTTTCTAAACTATTATATATATCATCTAAGGAGAAAGTATACTCTTCTATTTTTCCTAGCTTTTCAACTTGTAAATTAGAATTTTCTTGTAATTTTTCAAATTTTTCTAAAATTGTTTTTATTTGTTCATCTTTATTATTTTGTTTTTCAAGTATCAGGTTTAATACTTCTTTAAAAGAATTTATATCTTCTAAAATTGTTTTTGAACTATTGATGTTATCTAAAATTTTATTCAAATATTCATCTTTATTATTTTGCTTTTCAACTATTGAATTTAATATCTCTTTTAAAGAGTTTATATCTTCTAAAACTATCTTTGAACTATTTAAGTTATCCAAAACTTTATTTAAAATTTCATCTCTAATATCTTGTTTCTGATTTAATAAAACTAATTCTCCTTTTATAGCCTTTAAATCTTCTATTTGAGATAATTGTTCTTGCATAATATTATTAGCTTTTATAGCATCTAAGATTTCTTTATTTATTTGATAAAGAGAATCTTTTTCTTTTTTATTTTCTTCAGCTAAATTATAGAAATTAGTATTTAGTTTTTGTAATTCTTCAATTTGTAACTTTAATAAAGAAACTTCTTCTTCCTCATCATTCTCTTCCTTATCTTTTGAAGAATATCTAATATTTAGGAATACTGCCCAAGATGTTCCTATAAATGAAGTCCAAAAGGCTGTCTTCAAACCTTGTAATAGTTGTGGAACGCTACTTTCAATTTCATTAGAATCAAAATTAGCAAGTCCTAAACATATACCTAAAAATGTTCCTATAACTCCTAATATTGGTAATAAATTTATATAGAAATTTCTTTTCTCTTTATTATCTAATTTATTGTATTTTATAACTTTAAAAAATACTATTCCAAACATAATTAAATAAATTATAATATCTGATACAGGCAAATTAAAGCCTATAAATTGTTTAAAATTATAATTTAGAATATAGATTAAAGTATTAATTAAAAATCCCATTTCTCTCTCCCACTAAAATATATTATAAATTTTCTAAACTTTCATCATAGTATAAAACTTTATTAGAATAACTTTTAAGCATTTCAATTTTTTCAATTATATCTGACTTTATAAATTGAGGTTTCATAGCAGATATAATTTCCATCATAGATTTTCTTCCTCTGATATAAGTCAATTTAAAATCTTTTAATTCTAAATCTTTTACTAAACTATCTATACAGTCATTTAATGAACCTAATTCATCAACAAGCCCATTTTCTTTTGCCTGACTTCCAAGCCACACACGACCACCAGCAATTTTTTCTAAATCTTCTTCACTGATATTTCTTGCTTCCATAACATGCTCTTTAAATTCACTATATACTTCATTCATACTATATATAATTTTTTCTTTTGATTCCTCACTTAATTTTGAAAAAATATCAAAGATATCAAAACCTTTTCCTTTTGAAAAACCTTCCATATTTACTTTTAATTTATTGATAGTTTCAGTAAATTCTGGATATAAGACAACAACTCCTATTGAACCAGTTAATGTTACAGGATTGGCAAATAATTTTTTACCAACAGTTGCAATATAATATCCTCCACTTGCACATAAATCTCCCATAGAAATATATATTGGTATTTCTAATTTTTTTAATTTTTGATATATTTTTTCACTTTCTAAGGCACTTCCACCAGGAGAATTAATTCTTAAAACAAGTCCTTTTAAATTTTTAATATCTTCTAATTCATCTAATTTCTCTACAACATTATCATAATTAATTATAGATTCTTTACTTTCTCTTGTGTCTATTTCACCTTCAAGATTAATTATAGCTATTGTATTTTTACTCTTATTTTTCTTTCTTTTATAAGCAGAAACATATTCTAAAAAATCAACAGTATCCTCATTGTAATCTATTCCTATTTCTTCATAAGTAGAAAGTCCATCAATCAATCCTAATTGTATTGATTTTTCAGAGTTAGCAAAGATTAAATCTCCTGAAAGTATTTCTTTTGTTATATCAACTTTTCTTTTTTCTTTAACTAAATTTATAAAATTTTGAAATAAAGTTTCTTTAATATTTATCAAAGATTCTTTTTTTTCTTCACTCATTTTATTATTACTAAAACTTTCTCCTGCAACCTTATAATCTCCTATATGTAAAGTGTTTACTGTAACTCCAAAAGTAGCTAAAATATTTTTAAAATAAGGTTCTTTATATTCATAACCACGAAAATACAAACAAGATTGTTTAGTATTAAGCATATAAATTTTATTTGCAAGTAAGGCAACTTGATAAGAATACTCATCAAAAGTAGTTCCTATTGCAATAATTTCTTTATTAACTGATAATTTTTCAAAAATTTCTTTTATTTCTTCAATATGTACTCTTGATAAATCAACTTCATCAACATCAATTATTATTTTTTCAATTTTTTTATCATTAACTAAATTTTCTAAGGCTTTTAAAAGTGCTTCATGAGATAAAGTTTTATTGATAGATACAGTAGATATCATATAATCTTCTACAAGCTCATTCAAATTAAAAACTACTGTTTTAACTCCCTTTAAAGAAACTTTATCTTTATTTTTAAACTTTCCTAAAATAAAAAATATAGGAATAAGAAGAACAATTATAACAACTATTGAAACAATAACTGCTTGTAACAATGCAGATAAAACAAACATATAAACCTCCACGAGCTATTTTACTATATTTCTCATACTTAAATAACTTAATGCAATTATAGTTTTTGAGTCTTCAAAACTAAAAATATCTATTTCATTTATAGGTATTCTAACAATTTCAAGAAATTCATTCTCATCTAAATGTTGATGAGTTTTCTCTAAATCACTTGCATAAAATAAATGATATTGCCCTGCATTTACCCCTGCTGAATTATAGTAAGTACATATTTTTTCTAATTTATTTGCTCTATAACCAACTTCTTCTTCAAATTCTCTTTTAGCAGCTTCAAGAATATCTTCTCCCTTTTCAACTAAACCTGCTGGAATTTCAAGAAGTTCTTTTTTTATTGCAGGTCTGTATTGCTTTACAAAAATAATTTCTCCATCTATTTCTGCTATTATTGCAACAACTTCTTTTTTTCCTGTAAATGTCCAAGTTACAATATTATTATTAGGTAAGCCAAGTTTTTCTTCAAAAACAGTTATTACATCATTTTTAAAAACTTGCTTTTTTGATATATGTGTAAATTTCATATTAAAAAGCTCCCTCTATCTCTCTGAATTTATATAAGATAATACCTGTTGCTACTGCAACATTTAATGATTCTGTATTTGAAAGTATAGGAATAATTGTTTTATAATCAGTTATATTTATAAAATCATCAGAAATTCCATTTCCTTCATTTCCAAAAATTACTGCATTCTTTTCTTTTAATTCTATTTTATTATAAGGAATAGCAGTTTTATCTAAATAAGTTGAAATTATAGAATAATTATTTTCTTTTAAAAAATTAATGATTTCAGATTTTTCTAAATAATAAAGATTTACATTTAAGATTGAACCCATAGTTGCCCTTATAACCTTTTCATTATAGGCATCAACTGTACCCTTAGTTAAAATAATATCCTTAAAGTTGGTTGCATCACAAATCCTTATAATTGTCCCTAAATTCCCAGGGTCAGATACATCATCTAAAATGACTAAATTATTTGAAAGAGATTTTAAATCATTAACCTTTTTTTTATATAGAATTATAATCCCTTGTGAGTTCTCTTGTGAACTTAATTCTTCAAAAATTTTAGTTGTTACAACAATTTTTTTACAAGAAAATTTATTTAATTTTTCAAAATAAAAATTAGATTGGTAAATATCCTCTCTAATAATTATCATTTCAGGGGAATAATTATAATCTAAAAATTTATATCCCTCTGCTAAAAATTTATTTTCACTATCTCTATACTTTTTTTGTTTTAATTTTTTTAAAGATTTTATTAATTTATTTTCTTTGCTTTCTATAATTTCCATAATCAACTCCTATTCTATTTTTAAATTATAGCATAGTTTTATTTTAATTTATAATTAAAGTTTTTAATCTAAAAATCTAATTTTAATATTTTTAGTTTGAATTATATCTAACTAATCAACACTAAGAGGAGCTTTTATACTCCTCTTAGTGTTGATTAATCTAATTTATATTTAGTTTCTTTTTTAATCATTTTCCAATGCCTCTCTTAATTCTTCTATTGAAGAATACCTTTTCCTATTTGGAACTTTCAAGTTTCTTTCGCACTCTTCTATTGCTTCAATAGTTTCTGCATTGTAATGAGCAAAATCATCTCTTCCTTTTAAAATTTCATCTACAATTTTTATTTTTTCTAATAATTCTTTATATTCTCTTTTTGTTAAAAGTACAACATCACTATTTTCAGTATTTAACATTTTTTGTAAATCTGATGTACTTATTGTTAAAGTTGCCATTTTATCACTTCCTTTTTATACTTTACTTGTAAATTTTCTGTTTATTTTAAAATATTTTTAAATCATCATATCATTATACTTTTCTAGTGATACTAATTTTATATTAACTTATGATACCATAAAGATAAATATATACTGCACCTAAAATCTTGTGTTCAAGATTTTAGGTGCAGTATATATTTATAAATTTTTTATATATTTTTTAATATTAAATTCTTCTAATCTAGCACTATTTTTAGTACGAACTTGATGATTTGGATGTCCTTTTTTAGTAATCATTCCCCTATAAAACCATTTTCTATTCTTAGTTAAACTAATAATTCCTTTTATATCTTTTATCTCATCAGGAAAATTGTAATCAGCAATATTATTATCTATCTTTAAACCTTTTAAACAATATTTTAAATATCTTCTTTTTTCAATTAAATTTCCCCAACAAGCTAATATATCTGAATTAGGAAATCTATTTAGTATTTTTTCTATTTCATCAATATTTTTACTATGTAAATTATTATTAAAAACTTTATCTAAATTATTAGGCTCAGAAGTAACTTGTGCATATAAATTCAACATTATCCAACCATCATACTTTTCCATATCAGCAATATATCTTATTTTTTTAATAGTTTTATCAGTTTGAAGTTTATTATCTACAATTTTAGCATTGCTAGGATTGATACCAAAACAAATTAATGGATTATCTCCTGTAACTTCTCCTAATACAAATCTTGTTTTACCATCTCCTTGATATAACATTTCAATATAGTATTCTTCTTTACTTTTAATTTCTATCCCTACCATTTTATTATATCTATAAGTTCCTAAATCTATACAGGTACAATTATTTGGATAATATACTATTGTATGATTTTCTTTTTTAGATGGAGTATGTCCAAAATAAATAGCTTTTCCTGTTTTATTTCTATCCCAAAAATTTTCTCTGTTCCAAATTAAAAAATATTCTTCCTGTTTTTCAGGTGGCAAATCTGGATTATAAGCTGCATGAGTAAATATAGTTTTATTTGAAACTATAAGAGTTGGAAAACTTAATAGAAAATCTATAAGAAATTTATTTTTTTCTAAATCAAAAAAATCTCCAGTTGAAAGTCCAGTAACTCTTTTAAAAGATTCTATAGTTTTTTCTCCACCATTTATAAACCAATGTTCTAATCTATCAAAATCAAGAGTATATACTGTTGTTAAAAGCATATCTTCATGATTTCCAAGAATATGTAAAATATTATATCCCTGTTTTATCATTTCATCATATTTTAAATAAAGCTCATAGGATTGTGTTCCTCTATCACAAGAATCTCCAAGATTTATTAATAAATCATCCTTTTGTAAATTGACTTTTTTAATAAATTTTAAAAATAATTCATAATTTCCGTGCAGATCTGAAATTACAAAAATACGATTATAATCATTTTCATCTATATATTTAATCTGTTTTTTCCTTATTATTATTCCTCTGTTCATTTATTTCAATTCCTCTTTTTGTTTTAATATTATATATTATATCAAAAAAGAAGTTCTTTTACTATCTTAGTTAAAATTTTATCCCCCATAAGCCGAATATCTTTTCATCCCTCTTTTCCATAGCATTACTGAAAATAAACAAAGTATCGTTAACCAAGCTATTGATATAAATAAATTTCTTAGTATTAAATTTAAAGAAGTTCTTTCAAGTAAAAGCATAGTAGGAACATAGCTTGTATACATAAAAGGCAAAATTTGTAAAGTAAAAAATATTTTAGCTGGTAGCAGTAAAAGTGAAAAAATATTTCCAGAAGATAAACTTCTTAAAACTTTTATTGAGCTATAAAGTGAAGAAACTTTTGAAAAATAAAAACTATAAAGTCCAATTAAAAAATCTATAAAAAAATTAATTAAATATCCCAATATTAAAAATATGATAAAAAAGAATACTTTTATCAAAGATAAATCTAAATTAATATAATTATGTAAAAAAGTATAAATTAAAATTAAAGGAATAAAGTTCATAACAATAAAAACTATTCTTTCTGGCAAATCAGCCATTAAATTATAGAAACAGTAATTATATGGTTTTAAAAGATATTTATTCAATTCTCCAAGCCTTATATCATCAGAAAATCTAATAATTGAATTTGTTGTAGTTATATTTTTAACTATAAGAATTACAAAATAATAACTAACTACTTCTTTTACTTTTATAAATTCACTATGTTTAGCAACAGCTACCCATAGCAAAACACTGACTGAAAAGGGAACTAAAGAAAATAAAAAAGATAACACAAAATTTACTCTATATTCTAAGTAGCTAATCAAACTTATTTTAAAAATTTTAAAATATTTTTTCACAAATTTTCACCTACCTTATTTCTGATAGATTTTCCTTATAACATCATCCATACTAATATTTTCAATATTAATATCACTAAGCTCTTGAATAAAATTTCCTGAAATATTTTTCAATATATCCAAACTTTTATTATTATCAGTTGCTATTTTAATTGAATTGTTATCTATTTTTTCTATTTCAATATCATTTTCTAAATGAAGTTTTTTTATAAATTCATCTACATTAGGTTCTTTTAATTTAAGTACAAAATATTTTTGATTGAAAAATTGCTTTTGAAAATTTTTAAATGTATCTGAATAAATCATCTCTCCATTATTTATTAAAATTATGGAATCACAAAGTGTTACAATATCATTAAAATTATGGCTAGTTAAAAGAATAGTTGAACCATATTTTACACAATATTCTTTTAAAAAATTTCTGATATTATATTGAGTAATTACATCTAAGCCTATTGTAGGCTCATCTAAAAATACTATATCTGGTTTGTGGATTAAACTGGCAATAAGCTCCATTTTCATTCTTTCTCCAAGTGATAATCTTCTGACTTGGACATTTAATTGTTTTTCAACTCCCATAATTTCAACCATAGAATTAAGGGTATTTTTGTACTCCAAATCATCAATTTCATAGATTATTTTGTTTAATTCAAATGTATCTAATGCTGGTAAATCCCACCAAAGTTGACTTTTATTTCCCATAACCATAGCAATACGGCGTAAATATTCTTTCTTTTTATCAAAAGGAAAATAACCTAACACATCTACTTTACCACTTGTTGGCATTATGATACCTGTCAACATTTTTAAAGTTGTAGTTTTCCCTGCTCCATTCAAACCAACAAGTCCAACAATAGCTCCTTTGGGAATTTTTATAGAAAGATTTTGTACAGCTTTTTTAATAAGTTTTTCACGATGAAATAAATTTTTTAAACTACCTTTTAATCCAGCTTCTTTTTTATAATAAGTATAATCTTTACATAAATTTTCAGTTAAAATTACATATTCATTATTAACTTCCTGCACTGACATATCTTCTTAGCCCCCTTTTAAAAATGAAATTTAAAATCATAAAACAGATAGCTGTTGCTATAAAGGAATAAATAATAAAATATAAATTTAAGCCCTTTACTATATATAAAATTGGAAAGTTAAAACAAACAAATAATGGAATAATAAAGATTAAAATTTTTTGAATAATATTAGGATAAATTGACATTGGTTTATTTCCAACAGTAATTAACTCTGAACCAATCCCCATAACAATATCCATTCGCATAAACCAAAATGCTAAGCTCATTAGCATAAACATAATTGAATATATCATTAAAAATCCATTAATTGATAATAAAATATATATTAAAATTTTTACAGGTGTTAGTATTATGTGGAGTTTTTTTATACAGTAAATAATTCCAAATATATTTATAAAAATATTTTTTATCTGTGGAATATCAAATTCGTTGAATGAAATATTAAATTTTTTATTGACTGGTTGTAATAATAAAAAATCTAATTTCCCAGTATTTATTAATTCTGGTAGTCTTTTTAGTCCTGGTACTACTGCAAATGTGAATACTGAATCCATAAGTCCACCTTGAAAGGTAAGCATTAACATCTGATATTTATTCCAGCCATTTATATCTTTGGTATGCAAAAATGCTACATTTATAAATATTATATACATAGCCATCCAAATAAGTTCAAAGCTTCCTCCTACTAAAAAATTAAATTTATATTCCATTTGATACATCAAAGAACCTCTTAAATATGCTTTCATTATCTGAAAATATCTTTTCACAACTCCACCTCCTAAAATTATATAATTAATAAATATTATTTTTAGAAATATACTATTACAAGTGAACTACTCCCACTTGTAGAAGTGGGAGACTTCTTGCTAAGATTTGTTAAAGACAAATAACTTGAAAGATTTGAAAATTCATTTATAAATCTTTTAGCTCCTCCTTCTATTTCTTTTAAAATAGATTTCTCTAAAATATCAAAATTATTTTTAACTGAATTTTCAATATAGATTTCAGGTGATAATAATTCTTCACCATTTACAATTTTTACTATATTTTTAAATTTTCTTCTTGAATCAGCCTCTTTTACCGACAATTCTTCTTTTGAAACATATAAATATTCTTCATTTGGTTTGTTAAATTCAACCAATATCTTATAATCTAGTTCATCAATAGAGAATATTATACTAATTATTATATTTTTTTCACCAATAGATATCCCCTTTAAAAGCTTTTCCTTTAAATGTTTTTCTTTTAAACTGTCATTTTTTAGAAACGATTTTATAAAATATGACTTCATTATATCTAAGACTTCTATAATAGCAGTTTTACCTGTTCCATTTGGACCATATATAGCAGATAGATTTTTCTTAAACTCTATTTTAGAATCTTTAATAGTCTTAAAATTTTTTATCTCTATTGATTTTATTGGCATATTATCCACCTCTTTAATAAATTATTGTTTATTTTGTATATTTTATCTTTTTTTTACTAAAAATTCAATATTTTTTAGTTATATTTTGCTATTTTTATATAAAAATAGCAAAAAAGGATTAACTCCTTTTTAGAAATTAATCCTTTTAACATTTATTAATAATTTACATTAAGCTGCTTT